>Ga0134127_10000088_pt1 | contig 123812 bp, 84 predicted proteins | sample KB31753_FD_96459 | JGI IMG/M metagenome (GOLD analysis project Ga0134127, IMG submission 96459) | Terrestrial soil microbial communities with excess Nitrogen fertilizer from Kellogg Biological Station, Michigan, USA - KB3-175-3 | ecosystem: Environmental > Terrestrial > Soil > Unclassified ...
CGTTTTTGTGGTTACATTGTCTGAAGCGGTTACCACTACGTTAATCGTGTTTGCACCTACGGCTAAGTTAATTGCGCCGGATGCCACTCCTGATGCTACCGTTGTTCCGTTTACCTTTACCGTAGCGTCCGGGTCGCTGGTGGTTGGCGTAACGGTTACCGAAGTGATGGTATTCCCAACTGCGTCCGTATAGCTGGTGGTTGCACTGGCAAATGTTGGGCTGAAAATACCTTTGCTCATTTTCAGCGAGCTGAGGTTATCGTTGTTGTTCCCGGCACGGGTTACTGTTACCGTATACGTTTTGGTAGTGGTCCCGTCCTGCGCCGTTACCACTACGCTGATCGTATTGTTCCCAACGTTCAGGTTAATGGCGCCGGATGCTGTCCCCGAAGCCACCGCTGTTCCGTTGACTTTTACCGTAGCATTTACATCTGTAGTGGTGGGCGTGACCGTTACCGAAGTGATCGTGTTTCCCACGGCATCGGTATAGCTGGTGGTAGTGCTGGCAAATGTGGGGCTGAAGGTGCCTTTGCTCATTTTCAGCGACGAAAGGTTGTCGTTGTTATTCCCGGCACGGGTTACCGTTACCGTATAAGTTTTGGTGGTCGTGCCGTCTGAGGCTGTTATTACCACGTTAATAGTGTTTGCCCCTACGTTCAGGTTGATTGCGCCCGATGCTGTTCCGGAAGCTACTATTGTTCCGTTGACCTTTATCGTCGCGTTCGGGTCGCTGGCTGTTGGCGTAACCGTTACTGATGTAATGGTATTGCCAACAGCGTCCGTATAAGCCGTAGTGGCACTGGCAAAAGTTGGGCTGAAGACGCCTTTGCTCATTTTTAGCGAGCTGAGGTTATCGTTGCTGCTCGCGGCACGGGTTACCGTTACGGTATAGGTGGTCGTTGTAACGCCATCCTGGGCGGTAACTACGGTTGGTATGGCCGTATGGCCAACCGCCAGCGCAATAGCGCCACTTGCGGTACCCGAGGTAACAGCCGCGCCGTTAACGGTCACGGTAGCGTTCGGGTCGGTAGTTGTTGGTGTCACGGTTACCGAGCTTACCGTGTTGGCGACATTATCATTATAGGCAGTTGTGCTGCCGGAGAATGTCGGCGAGAGCGTTCCGGCGCTGATGGTAAGGGACGACAGCGTTGAAATACCCGATAACGGCCCCTCCACCGTCAATTTATATGATAATTTGGTAATCCCGTTTTGCGCGGTCACAACAATGGTTATTGTATTGTTGCCCGGGCTCAGCGGAATTGGGTTACTGGACGAACCCGAAACCACTACGGTACCGTTTACGGTTATGGTCGCTCCGGCGTCGGCGGCGGTAGGGGTTATAACAGCTTCGGTATTGCCCGAGCCATCGGTAGTATACCCAATACCTACGTTTGATAACTGTGCATTATTTGATGGTGCAGCCCGGGTTACGGAAACGGTATAAGTTTTTGAGCTTGAATGATCGCTGGCGGTAACTACAATGTTGATGGTATTAGCGCCAACGGTTAATGCTATTGAACCCGAGGGACTGCCCGAGGATACTGTTGTGCCGTTTATTGTAACCGTTGCATTACCATCTACCGCAGTAGGCGTAACGGTGATTTGCGGGGTGTTATATGGCACACTAACCGAATAACCGGTAGTTGCTGTTGCAAAAGCCGGGCTTAAAGTGCCCGTGCTTACGGTCAAGCCGGCCAGGGCCGAACTCGGAAGCGTTACACCGAAACGCACTTTAGTTTGGGTGCTTCCGCTTAAGTTGTAGGCGGTTATTTTGTAATCTTTCACCGGAGTAACCACAGTCGGTGTACCACTGATAGCGCCGGTGCTATTGTTAAAGCTTAAACCGGCCGGTAAAGAAGGAGAGATATAATAACCGCCGGTTGGCGTATATTTCCGTACCTGCGCAAAACTTTCATCGGCTACGTAAAGCACACCGTTTACATCAACAGCAACACCTTTAGCTGCTTTAAAACCAGATAGCACCGTTGTAACAGGCCCGCCGCCTGCGGGTAGTTCTTTTATAACGCCATTGTTTACGTCAGCGATAAATACGTTCCCAGTTCCATCAACCGCAAGTCCGTCAGGTGCATTGAATCCTGTAGCCACTACAGCGGGGGTGCTGCTGCCGACGGGTATTTTATACAGCGCATTGGCGGCCGAGTCGGCTACGAATATATTCCCGGGCCCATCAACAGCAATGCCGCTTAACATGCTGAAACCGGATGCTATGGTGGTAATAGCGCCGTTACCGCCACCAATGCTTTGTAACACACTTGTGCCCGAAGCTGCGGATACATTACCTTTTGAATCGACAGCAACCTGGATTCCGGAACCGAATAGGAGCTTTGTTTCAACATAAGTATTGCCTGTAGGTACTAGCCTCGACAAACCAAGTGGAAATTTGTTGATATAAACATTGCCTGCACTGTCTGTTGTCACGCTTGTTAATTGGTAATTGGTCGGTGTATAAAACGCCGGTTCTACGTTCCCCGCCGTGAAAACAAACTGGTTTTGTCCCCCCTGGTTTGTTAAGCTCTGTGTAGAAAAATCCCATAAATCTGCCACATAAACATGTAGCGATGTATCTACCGCTACGGCAATGGGCGCCCCAAACTGGTTGTCCATAAAAACCGGAACAGTGGCATATCCCTGCGCTGCTACGCCGGTGGAAGCCGGTGTAATTACTTTAGCCAATCCGGTAGTAAAATTGGTCGCGCCCGTATACGTTAAGGTGGGCAGAGTTGCTGTGACCGATATATTTTGAGTGGCTGAAACGCTGCCAATGGTATTATATGCCGTAATAGTATAATTGGCAGCTGCCGAAGCAACTGTTGGCGTACCGCCGACGACACCTGTGGTGCAGCTAAAACTCAGCCCGGCAGGCAAAATCGGGCTGATATAGTATCCCCCTACGGGACTAAACACATCGATCACATTATTGGTATAATCCGAGGCATATAATTTCCCTGTTCCGTCAATAGCCAGTCCGGTAATCGAACCAAGCCCCGAAGCTATTACTAAAGGTGTGCTGCTGCCGGCAGGAATTTCGCGTATGGTGTTGCTTACCTTATCGCTGAAATACAAATTCCCGCCGCCGTCGATACAAATGTTCGCGGGCGCGCCCAATCCCGATGCCAGTGTTGTCCATTGGCCCCGGTTGGCTGGAATGATGTCGATAGTTCCGGCGCCTCCATCGGCAACATATACATCGCCCGCGGCGTCAACCGCCAGGCCCGAAACGGAGGCGAACCCGGTGCCAATAGCCAGGGCGTTGCCGTGCGCGTATGAAGCGGGTTGCGTGTTTAAGGGGTTGATGTATACATACACGGCAGTGGGTACGCCGGCAGTGTAATAGCTACGGATTGGCCCGCCGGCAGTATATACATTACCGGCAGCGTCAACACTCATGTCACCGGTTCCCTGTGCTATATACGGCGCCTGTGAGATATTTTGGAACTCAGCACTCGATGCGCCCGCCTGAAATATCGCAAAGCCATTAGCGGCACCATTGGTAACATATAAGTTTCCCGATCCGTCGGTAGTGAGCGGTGCAGACGCGTTTGCGCTTGCGATAGTTGATGGCATTCCTCCGCCCGGCGGAATTTTTACCACGCTGCCGTCATTTTCGGCAACATACACATTGCCCGGGCCATCAACTGCCAAGCCTGTGGGCGCTGTTACACTTGCGAAAGTAGCAGGCGTGCTGTTATACTTTTGCGGTAATATACTAGTGCTTGTTGGTGTTATAGGGGTTATTGCCGTGCCTAACACATAGCTTTGCGCGCCGCCATAGCTAAGCGCAGGTGTACTGATGGTAGCAATGTTTACTGTAGCCGTTAAATTACTGTTGCCTGCCGTTGCGGTAACCGTATAATTTGTGGCCGGGCTAACCGCGGTGGGCGTACCACTGATCACCCCTGTTCCACTACTGATGCTCAGGCCCGCCGGAAGTCCCGGGTTTACCTGGAAGTTGCTTATTACCGCCAGCTTTTCGATAGTTGTGCCCAAATTGACATATAAGTTCCCGGTTATGTCAAAAGCGATGGCGTTAGGGGCCGAGGGCAATGTGGCCACGGTTATGGGGCTGGTTGAGCCGGGGGCAAGTTCGTTGAGTGCCGCACCGTTTCCATACCACACATCCCCCTGCGCATCCAGCGCAAAAGCTGTAACGCCGCTCAGGCTGATATTGGGCGTACCCCAGGGGCTGACCGCCGACCATGTGCCGCCTGAGTAGGTAGCATAGTAAAGATTATTATCAGTACCGATGTACGCCAGTTTTAATCCGCCGGGGTAATTATTTATCGCAATGGCCGAACCTGGGAATGCATTGCTGATCAAGGCCGGGCTTGACCATGTCCCCGCAGTGCGCGTGAGGAAGGCTAGCTGTCCGCCCGCGTCATAACCCCTGTTGATCATCGCAATTTCGGGGCCCGAAGATGGGTGTACAGCAGCGATGAGTGTCACACCTCCGGGTTGCGCTGAGCATGCCGTCACCGGCGGTGAAAATTGGCCGTTGGTAATATCCATTGCCCGGAAAGCGCCGTTAAAGGCAGTCAATAAAGTACTGGTTGAGCCGGAAATAGGGGCAATGGCAGGGTTTGCTGTACTGTTGGCAGGCAAAGGAAACGCATTAGCATTGCCCGGTTGATATTGGATAATTTCGCTGGAGCTTGAAATAATATAAGCATTGCCATTATAGTCGAGCGCGAGGCCGGTTCCGGCTGTAGTGTTGCCAAAAACAGATGTGTTTATGGCGGCGACAGGCGTTAAAGGCGAAATTGCCGTGTTAATCGGATATACCTGCGGGCCGGCGTAGCTAATTGATGGCGAAATATTACCAAGTACAGCTACAGTTGACGACGGCCCGGCGCCGGTGTCGGCATTACCGGCCATATCGCTGGCATAACCTGCTCCAACCGAAATGCCCAATGTACCGGCACCCGTGATATTTGAAACCGTTACAGTGTAGGTGGTGCCTGAACCCGTTACGCCCACGGTGCCGGTTGCTGTTCCTGTTGTATTTAAAGTAATGCCGGAAGCAGTAAGGTTACTTGTGTTAAAATTAACATCAGCATAAGTTATCGTATAGGAAACCGAGCTTGTTCCGTTGCCCGCAACAATGCTGGCCGATGGCGCGCTGATGTTGACCGTTGGCGCCTGGCTATCGTAAATAATGCTGGAAGTACCGGAGCCATTGCCGTTTGTGCTAAAACTGGTAACAAACTGCCATGCGTAGGTTAACGGGCCCTGGGGCGCACCGGCGCCAAGGGTAACGTAACCATCACCAGAACTGCCGCTGCCGCTGCCGTTAAATGTTTGGTTGTCGACAGCTCCGTTGATTTGATTTATACCATAATAATCAGAGCGAACGACAACGAATATGATATCACCCGATTTTGCGTAACCTGGGTTTGCATTGCTGCTGCTTAACGTCATAGACCCGGTAAGCGGATAGAGTACGTCATTAACTGTTGGTGAGGCCACCGGCAGCCCGCTGACTCCCGGCGAAATACCGGTGCTGTTAACCATATTCAAAATAACAGTTCCCGAAGACTGAAAACTATTTGGAATGGTAACATTTACCGACCAGGACGTACCTGAACCCGCCGTTACGCTACTGACGTAAGCGCCGGTTGCCGTACCGGCAACGGTGAAATTGCTTGCCGAAAGGCCCGTTTGGGTCGTAGTGAAAGTAACAGCATATGCAACCGTATAATTGGAAACCGGGTTGGAGCCTCCATAGGTAATATTAACCTGTGCGGCGGCCGGCGTTACTACTCCCGCAAACAATAAAAAAGCCACCGCAAAAAGCAGCAGCTTTTTTATCTGTGAAAATGGTGCTATCTCGCTTATAAGGTGATTTAAGGCTTTATAAAGCTTTTCGGCAGCATTGCTGCGAATTTCAGTATAAAAAATTGTCATGATGGTTGGGATTTGAATGCAAATTACCTGTTCCTCGAATTTATAATAAAAAACAGGGCATGTCTATAACATCTTTGGGGTATGGCGGGTGGGGGTAGAACCAATAATCAAGAGCCAGGAATCAAGATAGAAGCGCTTGTCTTGACTCCTGGCTCCTGGCTCTTACAACTAACGGAACTCATTGATCAGTTGCACGCGACTGTTGATCTGTAGTTTGCGGTAAATATTTTTGATATGCTGTCGTACGGTGTCGGGTGAGATATTTAGCCGCCAGGCAATTTGTTTATACGTGTCGCCTGTAATCAGCAGTTTTGCCACCTCATGTTCGCGAACAGTCAGTTGCTCGTTCGTATTTTCGTGTACAGGAGCCGTTTTTGCCGAAAAGTATTCGACAACCTTTTTGGCAACCAGCGGGCTCATCGGTGCGCCGCCTTCGGTTGCTTCCAGAATAGCTGCGCGCAGCCTGATCAAAGGTGTGTTTTTTAACAAATAACCTGTTGCGCCGGCCTGGAGGGCCTTAAATATCCGCTCACGGTCCTCATAAACGGTCAGCATTAAAATATTAGTGTTTGGATGTTCTTCCTTTATCCTGAATGCCCCTTCCAAACCACTGACGCCGGGCAACTCGATGTCAAGCAATAGCGCATCGGGGCCAAGGCCCGTCGCAATAAAGGCTTCAACGCTGCCGAATTCGCCTAATAGTATAAAATCAGGCTGCATCTGCAGAAATTCCGCGATGCTGCTCCTGATGTATTCATCGTCCTCTACTATTGCAACGGTTATCATTATTCAAATTTGCGGATTATAAATGCTGCAAACCATAACATCTTTGGGGTATTTGGAGCGAAAAGCTGAAAGGCGAAAGCAGAAAGCTTATACACGGTTTTTTGCTTTTCGCTTTGGTCTTTCCACTTTTAGCTCCCCTCACCATCTTCGCATCCTGATGATAATGCAGAAATAATGCCCGTCATTACTGATATCCAGCGATGCTTTTATTCGTTTGGCCCGCATTTGCATATTACGCGTACCCTGCCCGGTGTAGGGCGATCTTTCTTTACTTATATCAATCGTGTTTTTTATGGTGATGATCATTCCGCCGGGCCGATTTTCCAGGCTGATCCAAACTTCTGGGCTGATATTATGCCGCGCGATGTTATTAATAGCCTCCTTAAATACCAGGTAAATGTTTTGCCTTACCAGCTGAGGCATCGTGGTTACCTGTTCCAGGCCTTGTATGTCAAAATGCAGCGCCGCTGCGTTTTCGAGCATATTGTTGGCGTGCTCCCTGATGCGCAATAAAAGGTCGTCGGTGGTATCGTTCCGCGCGTCTACCGACCAGATAATGTCGGATATCGAGGCGATCGCGCCTTTGCTGTCGGCCGATATCTTTTCAACTACCTTACTGTCCATTTGCTGCTTGATATTCATCAGTTCACTGCTGAATGATATGCGGGTGAGCGCGCTGCCGATCTCGTCGTGCAGGTCGCTGGCAATAGTAGTGCGCAACTGGTGCTGTTCGCGTATCTTTCGCAGCCGCCAGAGCCAGGCGAGGTAGATCAAAAGCGCAATGATCAACCCTATCAGCAATTTAAAAAACAACGTTTCGTAAAAATGCGGAATAACTATAATGGCTGCACTAAGCCAGTAACGGCTTGCAGTAACTGAGGGAAAACGAACTTCGAGCGTGTATCTGCCCGGCGGCATTGCGAATAACGAAACCTCGTTGGCCAGGTTAGACTGCTGCCATTTACTCCCCAGCTCACGTATCCGAAAGAGTATGGAGGTTTGGCCAGCCGGCCCCGAAAACTTTAGCCCGGTGAAGGTGTTACCCGGCAAAATTTGTATCGCATCATCCCCGGATACAAAGATATCAGTAGTGGTAGGCTGTGCGGTGTTGTATCCTCTTTTTATATAAGCCAGCTTCACTTTGTCATTCGGTCTTCCGCCAAGTGATTTTAGATAGTCCTCGTCCAAAAAAGTCAGCCCCTCGGTTCCGCCAAATATAAGCCGTCGTTTGGCCGTGTCCTCAAAAACAGCTGAGTGATTAAACTCCTGGTAGAAGTTGCCCGCATAGGGCGCCAGTTCCGGGTAAGCAACCGGCTGCATTCCAGCCGGCTGATCGAAAATGCTAATCCCGCCATTGGTGCCGGCTATTACCAATTTATCCAGTTTAAACAAGGAATAAACGAATTCGCCGGCAATCCCATCGCCAAAATGTATTTGCCGCATTATATTGCCGGCAGTATCGATCTTAACCAGCCCCTCCCCGTTTGTGCCCAGCCAAACTGCGGCATTATCCTGCAGGATAGCGTAACAGCCAAGGCTGCGATTGCGGGGAAATATTCTTTTTTCGCTGCCATCAGCAGATACCTTGAACAGGCCTTCTGTTGATGCTATCCATAAGTCGCCATTTATAAACTTCAGGTCTTTAACAATGCCCAGGCTTGCATCGGCAAGCCAGGTCTCTATTTTAAAATCGCCGTTGGCCAATGGCGTTAAATAATAGATATACCCCGCCGCTCCGGTCAGAAAACCATCCCCATACTTTATTATTTTGGTGGTACCTATCGTGCGCAAGGCATTAGGGTTTATATGCCATTTATCCATGCGGGTATCTAAAATATAAAAGCCCGCTCCGCCTTCCATCCCAACCAAATCCTCATCCCCATCAACCGGCTGCAAGGTGTAGGCGATGAGATTGTTTATTTTTTTGAAACTATTACCGTCATACACAAAGTGGCCCTGGTAAGTGCCTACATATAATTTATTGTTTAACGGCGACCTGTAGATGCTTCTGACACTTTTGTCTTTAAAAAAATCTACTATTCGCTGCTGTGAATTCTCATCTTGCGGCGTGGTGAATGAGGGGGATATTTCCAGCAGACCTTTGTCCGTTCCCAACAATTTTTTATTGGTTCCAGGTTCGCTGCAAACGCATTGCACACGCAGGTTAGGTACAAGCTCAAAAACGGGCACTGCGCCGTTTTGGGTTGGCAACGATACATTATAGGTTTCGTCAAACCGTTGGAATACAACCTGTAACGTGTTTTTATTATACACTATAATAGCGTTGCCGGTATATGCAAAAATATATTTTGCGGTACAGTACGCTCGTCTTACAAAGGACAGGGTTTTAGGCTCGGTAATAGGTGCGCTCCAAATCACGCTGTCTTTTTCGATCCTGCCGATCTTTTTATGGGAAAAAACGTAAGTGGTCCCGTTTGGGTCGACCGTATAATATTCCATCCCGTCATTTTTTATCCATCCCTTGCGGGTAAAATACTCGTCCGTTCGCTTCAGGCCGCCATCATCAGTAAATATCCACCTGCTTCCGTCGGTAGTCATAAATGACAAAGCGCCGTCATTGTTTACCAGGTAGTTCATCGGCCTGCCGGGCAGTGGATATTGATTTATGGTTTTTTTGACAAAATTGTAACAGAGCACATGAAACGAATCCCCCGAACCACGTTGTATACTGAAAAATAAAAAATTGTGATACCGGTATATGCCGTCGGGCACTGAATTTTGCGGAAGGGCCGGGTTGTGTATGTCCACAGGCTGTACATCGGTGCCATCAAAACGCCATATACCCTGGTTGGTTACAAACCATAAAAAACCTTCGTCGTCCAGCATCATGTGCTTGATCTCGGAGTGTTCAAATGGCCTGGGAAGCCTGATCGGATTTACCGTAATTGAATTTTGAGCTAGCGAAGTTGCCGGCAGACAGACTGGTATCAACCAACAACAACTTTGAAAAAACAGACACAGAATCCGCAAAAAAAGAAATAACCCCCGCCTCGCGCCGGAGTCAACATTATAAAAGCGCTTTGGTTTTTGTTTCATCCTGGCTGCCAGACAATAAAGATAGGCGTCCGGACGAGAATATTAAATTTATTTGTGCGGAAGGCGGGCGGGCTTTTTAAAATTAATAACCAGGGGACGGAAACAACACCGGTTGCGTTGATCCCGGCCCCTGGTTACTTACTCTTGTTACTAAGTACTTCAGCACTACGAAACCTGTTTTGTGCCTGGCGGCCCAGTCGGTAAACCGCTTAAATTCGGCAAATCCGGCCCCTTCTCCACATTTTAAAAAACCTTTTCCACATTTAATTTTTATCCTTACATTTGCGGGCTAATTGTTGCTCATTGAAATCGCTAAGGATATATTCGATCCCCTTTACCGGCCTTAAGCTGGGGAAGCATCAGTTTGAATATGATATAACGGATGCATTTTTTGACGAATTTGAATATTCGCTGGTAAAAAAGGCCGACTTAAAATGCCGGGTGGAACTGGACAGGCAAGAGACGATGCTGATCCTGAATTTCGATATCAAAGGTTCCATTTTTGCCAATTGCGACCGCTGCCTGGCGCAGTACCCGCAGTTAGTCCATGTTCGCGAACAACAGATCGCGAAGTTCAGCAGCGAGGATGCTGATGACGATGAGGAGATCATCATCCTCACCAAAAACGACCACGAGATTGATATTTCGCGGTTGATTTATGAATACATAAACGTTGCTTTGCCGCTTACAACGGTTTGCATTGACGAGGGCAGGACCCCGTATTGTGATAAAGAAATGCTGGAAAGCTTAAGCAAGCTGACAGTAAACACTAACCCGGAGCAAATTGACCCGCGTTGGGATGCGCTTAAAAAATTGAATTGAAAACAAAGGGTTCACGACAGGCAATCGGTCGCCACCCCAACCCCTCTCCAAAAGAGAGGGGCTAAAAGCGAAGGGCTAAACGGATTTTAAGTCCTCTCCCTTGGAGAGGATTTAGGTGAGGCCAACGTGATGATTGCGCTTAAAAAATTGAATGAAAACAAAGGGTTCACGACAGGCAATCGGTCGCCACCCCAACCCCTCTCCAAAAGAGAGGGGCTAAAAGCGAAGGGCTAAACGGATTTCAAGTCCTCTCCTTTGGAGAGGATTTAGGTGAGGCCAACGTGATGATTGCGCTTAAAAAATTGAATTGATTATTAAAAAAAAGGATCATGCCACATCCAAAACGAAAAATATCCAGATCAAGAAGGGATAAACGCCGTACACACGACAAGGCCACAGCGCCAACGCTTACTACCTGCAAAACTACAGGCGCCGTACATTTGCCGCACCGTGCGTATACTGTTGACGGTAACGTTTACTACAACGGTAAATTACTGATAGAGAAAGCCGCCGTAGCCTAAGTTTAATTTTCTGCAATGAAGATTGGCCTGGATATTATGGGTGGCGATTTTGCCCCGCAGGCTACCCTGCTGGGTGCGATAGCTGCGCATAAGCTACTGAAGCCCGACGAAAAACTGGTGCTTATTGGCGACAAAGATGTTGCCGAAGCTATTCTTCGTGAACAAAATTACAGCCCGGATCACTTTGAGTATGTACATACCACAGAAGTGATAGGTATGGGTGAACACCCCACTAAAGCTGTTGTTCAAAAACCCAACTCCAGCATTTCACTGGGCTTTAAGCTGCTTAAAGAAGGGGCTATCGACGCCTTTTCTTCCGCGGGTAATAGCGGCGCTATGCTGGTCGGCGCCATGTTTAGCGTAAAAACCATACCTGGCGTTTTGCGCCCGGCGATCACGGCTATCATTCCACAATTAAAGGGCACTTTGAGTGTTTTGGTAGATGTTGGCGCCAATGCTGATTGCAAGCCTGAATATCTGCCGCAGTTTGGTGTATTAGGCAGTTTATTTGCTGAATATGTTTACAATATGCCCAATCCCCGGGTGGCGCTGATGAACATCGGCGAAGAGGAAGAGAAAGGCAACCTGCTTTGCCAGGCCGCATATCCTTTAATGAAGCAGAATAAACACATTAATTTTGTGGGTAACGTTGAAGGCCGCACCGCTTTTGAGGATCATGCTGAAGTGATCGTTTGCGACGGATTTACCGGGAACGTCGTTTTAAAACTCGCGGAATCGTTTTACGAAGTGTCGGCTGTCCGGGGCATAAAAGACGCCTTTATCGACATGTTTAATTACGAGCAGTACGGCGGCAGCCCAATTTTAGGGGTAAATGCACCGGTACTGGTGGGGCATGGTATATCGAGCCCCGAAGCCATCAAAAACATGGTGATGCTATCCAAAAATATGGTGGAAAGTGGCCTGATCGAAAAGATCAAGCAGGCTTTTCAGTAAATCACAACAATGAGTAAAATTCACGCAGCTATTACTGCCGTGCACGGTTATGTACCCGATTATGTGCTGACTAATCACGAGCTGGAAGGCATGGTAGAAACCAACGATGAGTGGATCGTTACCCGTACCGGCATTAAAGAACGGCGGGTTTTAAAGGGTGAAGGCCTGGGCACATCAGATATGGCCGTTCCGGCTGTAAATGCACTCCTCGAAAAGCGCGGCATCAGCGCGGAGGAAATAGACCTGATCATTTTCTGCACCACTACCCCCGATTTTGTTTTCCCTGCTACGGCAAATATCCTGGCTGATAAAATTGGCGCAATAAACGCCTGGGGGTACGACCTGCAGGCAGCGTGCTCAGGCTTTTTATACGGCCTGGCCACTGGGTCGCAGTTTATCGAGAGCGGCAAGCATAAAAAAGTTTTGGTGGTGGGCGGCGACAAAATGTCGGCTATCGTTAACTATAAAGACCGCGCCACCTGCATTATTTTCGGCGACGGCGCAGGCGCCGTTTTGCTGGAACCGAATGAAGAGGGCAATGGGGTGATCGACTCGATTTTACGCAGCGATGGTTCAGGCGCGCCATACCTGCACCAAAAGGCAGGCGGATCAGTAAACCCGGCTACGCACCAAACGGTTGACGCCAACCAGCATTTTGCTTACCAGGAAGGGCAGGCGGTGTTTAAATTCGCGGTAACCAAAATGGCCGACGTAGCTGCCGAGGTAATGGAGCGCAACAGCTTAGTGGCTGATGATGTTGCCTGGCTGGTGCCTCACCAGGCAAATAAACGCATCATCGATGCTACCGCAAATCGTTGCGGGATAAATGAAGACAAAGTGATTATCAATATTGAACGCTATGGCAATACCACTAACGGCACATTGCCCTTATGTTTGTGGGAATGGGAAGACAAATTTAAAAAAGGCGACAATTTAATACTGGCGGCCTTTGGCGGTGGTTTTACCTGGGGCTCGGTATATTTGAAATGGGCGTATTGATGTGCGGATATGCAGATGCGTGGATGTGCGGATTGGTTTTGAAAATGACGGGTGCTTCAATTTTCAAATTGACACCTCTTCAAATTATCAAACCGAAGGAATATATTTGCACCCGGCAAGCCGAACATTATTAAACTGACTTTGTTATTATCATTCATTAATAAAAACTAAACAGCGCATTTGCGCATTGTACGAATATGCTGAGCACTGATAATTTGCACATCCGCACATCTGCACACCTGCACATTAAACTTGCACATCTGCACATTTAAATAGTAACTTTATCGACCACACCAATTTAACCAACCGGCATGGATATTAAACAAATTCAGGACCTTATACGCTTTGTCTCCAAATCGGGGGTAAACGAAGTTTCAATTGAGCAGGAGGGTTTTAAGATCACCATAAAAACCAACCAGGCGCCAACTTTTGTAAGTGCTACGGTCCCTGCCGAATATCACCCGGCTGCTGTGACACCGGCACAGGCACCTGCTGCCCCGGCTCCTGCAGCGACCCACTCCGCAGAAGCGCCTGCGGCCGACACCTCAAAATACATTACGGTACGGTCGCCGATGATCGGTACCTTTTACCGCTCTGCCAGCCCCGAGAAGCCATTGTTTGTTAATGTTGGCGACGAAATTAAACCAGGAAGTGTGCTTTGCATTATCGAGGCCATGAAACTTTTAACGAGATTGAATCCGAAGTTTCGGGCCGCGTTGTAAAAATACTGGTTGACAATGCCTCGCCGGTTGAATATGACCAGCCTTTGTTTTTGGTTGAACCGTTATAGGGATTACACCGATTTTTTAGAACGATTACACCGATTAAAATCAGTGGATCCCGAATAATCGGTGAAATCACAAAAAGCAATCGGTGAAATCACAAAAAATAAACCATGTTTAAAAAGATCTTAATAGCTAACCGCGGAGAGATTGCCCTCAGGATCATCAGAACCTGTAAAGAAATGGGCATCAAAACCGTAGCTGTATATTCCACCGTCGATCGCGACAGCCTTCACGTCCGTTTTGCGGATGAGGCCGTTTGTATCGGCCCGGCGCCAAGCCGCGATTCCTACTTAAATATCCCGAACATCATTTCAGCAGCCGAGCTTACCAACGCGGATGCTATACACCCGGGCTATGGCTTCCTTTCCGAGAACGCAAAGTTTTCAGCGATTTGTGCCGAATATGGCATCAAGTTCATCGGCGCTACCGCCGCCCAGATCAATGCCATGGGCGATAAAGCTTCCGCTAAGGAAACCATGAAGAAGGCCGGCGTGCCGACCATTCCCGGCTCAGAGGGATTACTGACCAGTGTAAAAGAAGGCATAGATATTTCCAAAAAAATCGGCTACCCGGTTATCCTGAAAGCTACCGCCGGCGGCGGCGGCAGGGGCATGCGTATTGTTTGGAAAGACGAAGAATTTGAAAACGCATGGGATTCCGCCCGAGCCGAATCAGGCGCGGCTTTTGGAAACGATGGCATGTACCTGGAAAAATATGTACAGGATCCGCGTCACATCGAAATACAGGTGGTGGGCGACCAGTATGGCAAAGTGTGCCACCTGTCCGAAAGGGATTGCTCCATACAGCGCCGTCACCAAAAGTTGGTTGAGGAATCTCCCTCGCCGTTTATGACGGAGAAGCTGCGCAAAAAAATGGGCGACGCCGCGATCAAAGGCGCAAAGGCGGTAAAATATGAGGGCGCCGGAACAGTAGAGTTTTTGGTTGACAAGGACCGGAATTTTTATTTTATGGAGATGAACACCCGTATCCAGGTGGAGCATCCGGTTACCGAAGAAGTGATCAATTTCGATTTGATCAAAGAACAGATAAAGGTGGCCGCAGGCATACCCATTTCAGGCAAGAATTATGAGCCCCAGATGCATGCCATCGAATGCCGCATCAATGCGGAGGATCCGTTTAACAATTTCCGCCCTTCTCCTGGAAGAATTACCAATTTCCATTCGCCGGGTGGCCACGGCGTACGCATTGATACCCATGTTTACACCGGATATGTAATTCCGCCAAACTATGATTCCATGATCGCTAAAGTGATCTGCGTAGCACAAACCCGCGAGGAAGCGCTAAGCACCATGGAGCGCGCGCTGAGCGAGTTTGTGATAGAAGGTGTTAATACCACCATCCCCTTCCACTTAAAATTATTGCAGGACCCAAACTTCCGCGCGGGAAATTTTACGACAAAGTTTATGGAAACCTTTGAATATGCTGAATAACAAAGGCTGTTTTATCGTTTACACATACTTATATTTGCCGGTGCCGCACACCGGTATTTTATTTTAAAAAAATGGCAAGTTGGGGAAACAAGCTGATCAGCTCGATCAGGGAAAAAGGTAAGAATATGCAATCCGAAATGTCGTTTTTTGAACATTTGGAAGCATTGCGCTGGCATATTATACGCACGGCCCTTTTCATCCTCGTATTTGCCATCCTTGCGTTTATTTTTTTCAAAGATGTTTTTTTTAAGGGGATCATCCTGGCGCCCACCAAGCCCGATTTTTGGACCTACCGGATGATGTGCCATATGGGAAACTGGCTGCATAGCCTGATGTCTTTTATTAATCCGGACGATTTTTGTGTACACGCATTCAATTTTAAGTTGATCAATACCGAGATGGCAGGGCAGTTTACGCTGCAACTTAACACCTCGATCATGATCGGACTGATATTGGGCATTCCCTACCTTTTGTTCGAGCTCTGGCGCTTTATACGCCCGGCGCTTCACGCAAATGAACGCAGGGCCGCCAGCGGATTCGTTTTCTATGCTTCGTTTTTGTTTTTTTTAGGTGTGATGTTCGGTTATTACATCGTTACGCCGCTTTCCATCCGCTTCTTCGCGACCTATAACGTCAGTGACACCATCACTAATATGTTCGATATCGACAATTATATTTCGTCGGTTACCTGGCTTACCCTGCTGGCAGGCATTGTCTTCCAGTTGCCGATGGTGGCGTATATCCTGGCGAGCCTTACCATTGTTACCGCTAAATTCATGCGGAAAACACGGCGGTATGCGACCATATTGATATTAATGCTGGCTGCAATTATTACACCTTCGCCTGATGCCCTGACCATGCTGGTAGTGGCAGCTCCTCTGTTCCTGCTGTATGAATTCAGCATCATGGTGTCTGCGTTTGTCGAGCGAAGACGGGCAAAACGGGAGAAGGCGGAAGAGCTTGCTTAATTGCGAAAGTCCAGGATTGTTGATCATTTTTCGTGATGTCGCGAAAATGATTACGATTTCGAAAAGGGGTAAAAGAATGTTGAAGATATTTGAGTATTAACGTGGGCATGCAGCGCAGGGTCCCTTGCGTGTTTAAGTTAACCCAAAAAATGAGGTGCACATATCCCTCCGCTACCTTTGGGTCGGCGATCACCAACGTTCCTGCCTTTGGTCTTAATGCCTTTTTTAATCCATTTTCTACCTGCCAAGCGTTCCTAAGGAACGCTTTTCCTGTTTTTTTTGCTCCATCGGGGGGTCTGGTTGGTAGAAAAATATAAATTATTATGAGTGCGCTTCATAGGAACGCCTTGTGAAATAGTCGCCATGCCAGCATGGCCGGGTTTTATGGGTTAACTTAAACTTGCGTGCGGCCCCGCGAAAACAACAAAGCTATGCCGTCAAGGCGAGGAACAGAGCAACCTCTACAGCTGACATTTAACGAAATGCAAATGCAAGGGTGACCGGCGGGCGTCTGATAGGTAACCCGAATACAGGGTTCATTGATGAGCATGTGCAGAGGTGGCTTCGTTCCTCGCCATGACGATGTTGTGGAGTTTGCGGGTTGGGTTAAACGTTCATCAGACCTGTGACAATGGAAAACGGAAAACGAATGTATCCCATTCCAGCCTTTCACCTTTCTCCTCCCTTCCCCTACTTCAGCCCATAAACCACCACCATTTTCGATAGCGTAGGTACATACACGTGACCGTTTACGACGGTTACGGTGGAAAACTTTGCGAAAGCGCCGGGGCTGTCGGCAGGGTTAAGGCTGCTGTTCCAAAGCGTTTTGGTGACATCGCTGGCATCAAAGGCCGCCAGCATGCCCTGCGTGCCGCCGGAAGGGGCAATATAATAGGCCCACACAATGCCGGTACCGGCGGTGGTTCCGTTGGATGATACGGACAAAAACGCGCCCATTTGGTCAATGGGGCCGGGCAGGGTGCCCAGCACCTCGTTGGCCGAAAAATTTCCGGCGCCGGCATCAAACGGCAGGGCGCGCAACTGGTCGTTCTCTGACCATACATATACAAACTGGCCGGCGGGGCCCTTGTAATAGGCCGGCTGGCAGTGCAGGCTTACGTTAAGCGGGATGGTTTGCTGCACGGCATTTACGGTGGTTGAATAGCCGCCCATATTATCCTTATTCAGCAGGAATAAATTGCCGTCCTTGGCGCCGGTTAAGTAATAATTGGAGTTGGGGATCAAAAAGGCGCCCATTACGCCGTAATCGCGGTCGTTCAAATCCAGGTGGTAATAATTGGAAGGGGTAAAAAAGCTGCTTACCTGCATGCCCGCGCCCGAGGGGGTGAGTTTGATGGCGCTTTCGCCCCGGCCCTTAAGGTCGGCGGGATTGGCATTGACCGTACCTGGCGTGGTACCGTTTACCGAAGCGGTAAAGGGATCGTCGCCCACGGTTCCGTTACCCGATACCACGTACAGGTTGCCCTGCGCGTCGGCGGCAGGGCCCTGGCCGCTCTCCCACAGGCCGCCGGCCTCGCCGTCGGGCGTATCGTTATAAATGGTTTTCAGCTGCAGGGTTTGGGCGTTATAGCCAAAGATCCAGCCGTGGTAAGGGTTCCAGTCACAGTGGGACGCATAAGTAATATAAACGGTACCGTTAACCAGTGTGAGCGCCTGGCGCTGGTTGCCGCGCAGGGGGTCGAAACTGACGGTGTTATTTACGCTGCCGTCGCCGCTGCCCGGCACGCTGCCGGTGATGAGCACGGGGCTGCCGGGTTTTTCAGCCCCGGTAACGAGATCGACGGCATGCAGGTGCTGGTAAAAATTGGTGCCCTGGAAGCTTTTAGCCACAAAATAGATGGTTTTAGCGGCCGAATCGATCACCGGCGTGCCGGTAATGCCGATATGAAAATTAAACCCGGCATATGGGTTACACCATGACGAGTTTAATTGCGTATCATTAGGAGGGTCCATGCCCGGCTGCGTATAATTGACTTTCCAGTACAGGTTTCCGTTATCGGCATCGTATGCGTAAACCGTATTGTTTACCGTGGCGATAAAAACCACGTTATGTTTGCCGCCGCCGATAGTTAAATTGCCATACACCAGCGGCTGCGTATAAACGTCGTCGTCCACCGCGAGGTTAAACAGCTGACCAAAGTGGCCGGCGTTTACGTTGGCAGTGGTGAGCGCGGTTTCCTGGTTGTTTAAGCCCGCGCGGGTGTTGTTATTATGCTGAGTAAATACCGAGACGTGCTGCGGGTTGGTTTTTGGGGGGATGCCGCCGCCGGATGGATTGCCTGCCTCCTTTTTTTTGCAGGCCGTTAGCAGGAAAGCTGCCAGGAGCGCCAGGGTAAAAACCTTTGACATATAGTTTGATTTAACGTTTTAACCGGCGCTGCTTATTTTACGGCGCCGCAGCCTTTTTATGATATCCCGTAACTGACGCTAACAGGTTTAATACAAATATATCAGATAAAACCTCAAAAAAAAGCCGGCAAAAAGCGTTCACGGAATGAACAAAAATGAACGCTTTTTGAGGCTTAAATTTTTTTTTCGATGCCGTTTGTGTCGTTTTGATAGTGGTTTGAGGGTGTTTCCTGAACATTTCGACGCCGGTTTGGCGGGTAATTTTAACCACGAAGTGCACGAAGATTACGCGAAGATCACAAAGTATGTCGCTTTAAAAATATTTTTTATTTGGTTGCGGGACGGTTAGATCCAGGTTGGCCGCATACAGGGTACCTTTGTGAAAACCTTAGCGTTCTTTGTGGTAAAATATAAATTTACTGTCACGATCATTCACGAGAAGTGTCAACTTATTCCAGAAATAAGCACCCGCGAAAGCGTTCATTTTAGTGTTCAAAAATGAACGCTTTTTGCCATTTCAACTATGAAGTAATACTTCGCATATTGCGTATAGATCGGTTGCTGTCAGCTTTTTAAACCCCTGACTATGAAGTGAAAAAAACGGGGTGTCGTAAAAAAATGAACACCTGCCTTTTTGGGGTAAAAACCAGGGCTGGAGCGGGTTGGCAAGGGAGGCTGTATAGGGTGATTTTTATCGGCTGGCACGGCCAAAATGGGCCCATGGGTCGTCCGTTATGTGAGTGATTATACAACGGTGTTTTGTAAATAATTTGTTTCGCGGCTTTGCTTTTACAAAAAACCGCTAACTTTAAATTCTACTAAGCATTTGTTTATGGAAAACAAGAATAACCCGCCGGAACCGGATACCCGGCCGGATGTGAAGGACCCATCGCGTCGCGATTTTCTGAAAAAGTCGGCGCTGATCACCGCAGTCGCCCTTACCCCCGCGCCCGCCGTCGTTGCCGCCGAAAAACACATGGATGAGCGGCTGGCGGAAGCCTTTGAAAAGATGCCGCTGAGCGTAGAGATCAACGGCAAAGCGCACAACCTGATGGTTGAGCCCCGCAGCACCCTGTTAGACCTCCTGCGCGAGCAACTCGACCTTACCGGCACCAAAAAAGGCTGCGACCTGGGCCAGTGCGGCGCCTGTACGGTGCATGTTGACGGTCACCGGGTGCTCTCGTGCCTCACACTTGGCGTTATGGCGAACGGCAAGAAAGTAACCACCATTGAAGGCCTGGCCAAAGGCGAGCAACTGCACCCCATGCAGGAGGCCTTTTTAAAACACGACGGCTTCCAATGCGGCTATTGTACGCCGGGGCAGATCATGTCGGCTGTGGCGTGCATACGCGAGGGTCATGCCAATTCGGAAATGGAGATACGCGAATACATGAGCGGCAACATCTGCCGCTGCGGGGCCTACCCCAATATTGTGAATGCCATACAGGAGGTTAAGGAAGGAGGGTTGCCGGTATGAAACAGTTTCAATACACCAAAGCAGCGTCGCAGCAGGCGGTTTTGGAAGCCATTGCCAAGCCGGGTACCAAGATCATTGCCGGGGGCACCAACCTGGTCGACCACATGAAGCATGGCCTGATCGCCCCCGATAAGCTGGTCGACATCACCCACCTGCCGCTAAAGGCCATCACCCCGACCAAAAGCGGTATGCATATCGGCACCCTGGCGCTCAACAGCGTACTGTCTGAAAATGCGCTGGTGCTGCAAAAACAGCCATTGTTAAGCATGGCCCTCAAGGCCGGCGCATCGCCGCAGTTGCGCAATATGGCAACGGTCGGCGGCAATATGATGCAGCGCACCCGCTGCACCTATTTTTATGATACCACCATGCCCTGCAATAAACGCGAGCCCGGCACGGGTTGCGGCGCCATGGAAGGCTATAACCGCATGCACGCCATTTTTGGCGCCAGCCCGCAATGTATAGCGGTACACCCCAGCGATATGTGCGTGGCCCTGGCCGCGCTGGACGCCCAGGTGATCATCACCGGTAAAAAGGGAGAAAAACGCATGCCTTTCATTGATTTCCACCGATTGCCGGATGATCACCCGGAGCTGGATAACCACCTGGCTAAGGACGAGATGATACTGGGTGTGGAAATACCCGAAAATAATTTCGCCAAAAACAGCTATTACCTGAAAGTGCGCGACAGGGCGTCATACGCGTTTGCACTTGTTTCAGTAGCGGTTGGATTGGATATGAGCGGCGGAAACATTCGCTCGGCACGATTGGCGATGGGCGGCGTGGCACACAAGCCCTGGCGGTTATACGACGCGGAGAAATTCCTGGCGGGAAAACCCGCGACGGAAGATAACTTTAAACAGGCCGCGCAACTCGCCATGCAGGGCGCCAAGGCTTATCAGTATAATGCATTTAAGCTAAAGCTTGCCCCGGCAGCGATAACTGAGGCGTTGAAGCATGCCTCGGGAATTGTTTAAAAAACCTCACCCAACCCTCTCCAAACGCGTGTCGCCCTAGCTTTAGCAGTGGCGCAAGGAGAGGGCTAAAAAGGCAACAAGGATCAGAATTAAAAACCAATAAAAGAACCCTCTCCTTTGGAGAGGGCAGGGTGAGGCGAAAAGGCGTAATGAACTAATAAATCATTAAACCAATGAACATTCCAAAAGAAGGCATTACACGCGTCGACGGCCGCTTAAAAGTGACCGGCTCGATCAGGTATGCTGCGGAATACTCGTTCCCAGGCCTGGTTTATGGTGCGGTGGTAAGCAGTACCATTGCGAAGGGCGTTATAACCGGCATTGACAGCAAAGTCGCTGAAAAGGCGCCGGGTGTAATTGCTGTAATATCCCATCTAAATGCTCCGAAAATTCCCGGTTATGAAGGTGGCGGGCATGAAATAAAAACATTTAACGACAGCAGGATCTATTTTAACGGGCAACCCGTTGCGCTGGTGGTTGCCGATACTTTCGAGCGCGCTAAATTTGCCGCATCACTGGTAAAAGTACAATACATTAAGGAACAACATCAAACCAGTATCGATGCCGGTCTGAAAAATACTTATAAGCCTTGGGGCGATGGCAGCGACTATCTTCGGGGCGAGGCAAATGCATACCAAAATGCGCCGGTTAAAATAGAGGCGGAATATCAAACGCCCATTCACGTGCACAACGCCATGGAGCCTTTTGCGATGACCGCAAAGTGGGACGGGGATAAAGTAACGGTTTATACCAAGGCCCAGGCCATCAAAAGCATGCAGCGCGACATCATGACGATGTTTAAGCTGCCCTTAGAAAATGTGCAGGTATTTTCAAAAGTGATCGGTGGCGCATTTGGCAGCGGGTCACCGCTTTGGCCGTATGCAAAGGCTGCGTTGATCGGCGCTAAAATGGTTGGTAAGCCACTAAAGGTGGTAATCGACCGCGGACAAATGTTCACGATGGTGGGTTATAGGTCACCAGCCAGGCAAAAGCTGGGAATGGGCGCAACCGCCGATGGCAAACTAATCGGCATCACCCATGACGCCACCGGCGAAACCGCCACTTATCAGCAATTTGCCGAGGGAATAACCGAGACCACTAAGTTTTTGTACGAATGCCCCAATGTAAATACCTCTTACAAATTAACGCGGCTGGACCTGAGTGTTCCAACTTATACACGCGGACCGGGAGAAACAACAGGGGTATATGCGCTGGAATCGGCTGTGGACGAGTTGGCTTTTGCGCTAAACATGGATCCTGTGGATTTCAGGAAGAAGAACAATGCTGAAAAGGACCCTTCCAGCGGCCTGCCATGGTCGAGCAAATATTTAATGGACTGTTTGGAACAGGGAGCAGCACAATTCGGATGGAATAAACGTCAGCAAAAACCTGGCTCAGTGATGAAGGACGGCTGGATGATAGGCTATGGCGTGGCTTGCGGCGCCTATGGCGCGGGGCGTGCCAATTGCACCGTTAAAGCAAGATTAAGCGTGGACGGGAAATTATTGCTGCAAAGCGCCAGCAGCGATATGGGCCCGGGCACCGCCACGGTTATGGTGAGGATCGCCTCTGGTATTATTGGCATCCCTGTCGAAAATATCGGGTTTGAGCTGGGCAGCTCGGCTTTGCCCAATGCACCGGGCGAATATGGCTCGATCACTACTTCATCTGTTGGTTCGGCAGTCTACGATGCCTGCACAGCCCTGAATGAAAAATTTAATCAACTGGATGGCAAAACAGGTGCCGCCGACCCGGATTATGTCCGGATTTTGAAAGAGCATAACTTGCCTTACCTGGAGGTTACGCACGAATCGGGGCGACCAGCAGATGGAAAAAATTATTCATCGCACGCTTATATCGCACACTTTGTAGAGGTGCATGTGCACTCCACTACCGGGGTGGTAAAAATAGAAAGGATAGTCTCCGCAGTGGATGGCGGCAAGATACTCAACCCCCTTACAGCCCGCAGCCAGATCATCGGCGGGGTGGTTTGGGGCATCGGCATGTCATTGATGGAAGACGCCGTGCTTGATCACCGTTATGGCAAATACGTAAACAACAGTTTGGCTGATTATCATGTGTCGTCAAACGCGGATGTTCCTCAAATTGAAGTGATATTTATCGATAAGAAAGACCCCATTACCAACCCGATGGGTTCGAAGGGTATTGGGGAAGTGCCCATCGTCGGCTTTGCCGCGGCGGTAGCCAATGCTGTATTTAATGCAACCGGGAAGCGGGTGAGGGATTTGCCGATAACGCCGGATAAGTTGGTTTGAGGATTTGTTGGAATGAGGATTTGTTGGAATGTTGAAAGGTTGTAAGGTTGAAATGTTTTTTAGTACGAAGATTTCACACTATTTGTAATAGATAAAGATTTAATAATTATACACCAGAATAACTTTACAACATTTCAACTTTACAACATTTCAACCTTACAACAGGAGCAAAATGAACGACAAAACATTAAATAAACCATCATCTTCAACCGGCATGAGCCGGGTTGACGGCCGGTTAAAAGTAACCGGCGCGGCAAAATACGCGGCGGAATTTAATGTTAAGGGCTTAACTTACGGGGTGCTGGTCTGCAGCACCATAGCAAAGGGAAGCATTAGGTCGATAGATAGTAAACAGGCCCAAAACGCTCCGGGAGTTTTGGCGGTTATCAGCTATTTAAATTGCCCGAAAATACCCGGCTACCCGGCTGAACCGGCAAAAGCGCCGATAAAAATATTTTATGATGATAAAGTATTGTACAATGGCCACCCGGTAGCAATGGTGATTGCGGACACTTTTGAACGCGCGCAATTTGGCGCATCGCTGGTTAAGGTTGAGTATAGCGAAGACAAACACGTAACCAGTTTAAAAGACAATTTAAGCAGCGCCGTAGCACCGCATGATGATGCCGAGTACAAACGCGGCGATCCTAATGCCTGGGCATCAGCAGCGGTTAAGGTGGAGCAGGAATATGTTCAGCCCAGCGAGGTGCATAACCCGATGGAGTTGCATGCCATTGTAGCACGTTGGGATGCGGATGACAAGATCACCGTTTGGGACAAGACCCAGGGCGTTAAGGACACGCAAAGCAATATTGCCCGCATTTTTGGCATCCCGGTTGACAACGTGCAGGTACATTCAAAATTCGTAGGCGGTGCGTTCGGCGGCGCCCTGCAGGTTTGGCAACACGAGGTAGCGGCTATTATCGGCGCAAAAGTGGTTAAACGCCCGGTTAAGCTGATGCTGACCCGTGCCGATATGTTTACCTCTGTAGGATATCGCCCGCTCACCTGGCAAAAAATAGGTATCGGGGCCACGGCCGATGGCAAGCTGGTTGGTATTAACCACCAGGCCGTGGGTCAAACTTCTACTTATGAAGATTTTGCCGAAAGCCCTGCCGATGTCAGTCGGCAATTGTATGCCTGTCCGAACGCGTACACCAGCAATAAAATTTTATCGCTGGATGTTGGCTCGCCCACCTGGATGCGTGGGCCGGGCCCGGCAACAGGCACTTTCGCATTAGAATCGGCAATGGATGAACTTTCCTATCTGCTGAATATTGACCCGATCGAATTAAGGTTAAGGAATTATGCTGAAACCGATCCGGAAAGCGGCAAACCATTTTCGGGCAAGAATTTAAAGGACGCTTATAAAATGGGTGCCGAAAATATAGGCTGGCATAACCGCAATCCAAAACCCGGTGCGGTGACTAAGGACGGCTGGCTGGTTGGTTATGGGATATCGGGCGGCACCTTTGGCGCCGACAGGGAGCCCGCAAGCGTTAAAGCCATGATGATGGCCGATGGCACGCTGATCGTACAAACTGCTGTAAGCGACATCGGCCCCGGGACCGGTACAATGGCAGTATCGGTCGCCGCCGAAACAATGGGCATACCCGTTGAAAAGATTAGGTTCGACCTGGGCGATTCGGCATTGCCGAACGCACCCCAACAGGGCGGCTCGACGATCACTTCCAGCGTGGGCTCTGCCGTGTATATGGCCTGTAATGCCCTGAAGGAAAAATTTCAGCAGCTAATTGGCAATGGAGGCTCGGACAAGCCGGATTACCTACAGGTGCTCAAGCAGCACAACCTGCCGAAACTTGAAGTAAGCATCGATTCAAAAGCGGGAGCCGAGGTAGACAAGTATGCGATGTATTCCTGGTCGGTGCATTTTGTGAAAGTTTTGGTAAATCCGCTAACAGGCGTGGTAAAATTGGATAAAGTAACCTGTGTGGCAGATTCAGGCCGGATCATCAGCCCGAAGACAGCCCGGAGCCAGGTCATCGGTGGCGCCATAATGGGTATCGGTATGGCCCTGACGGAGGAAACGGTGATCGATCATCGTTACGGCAAGGTGATGAATGCCAGCTTTGCCGACTACCATGTGCCGGTAAACGCCGATATCCCGCAAATAGAAGCGCTGTTTGTAAACAAACCCGACTATAATATCAACCCGCTCGGTGCAAAAGGCATGGGCGAGATAGCTTTAATCGGCATGGCTGCTGCCGTAGCTAACGCCGTCTATAACGCCACCGGGAAACGGGTAAGGGAACTGCCCATTACACCGGATAAGCTGGTGGATTGGGGTGTGATTAGTTGATTTAATGATTATGTCACTTCGAACGCAGTGAGAATCTTGTACACGTGACATTACCGCCTGCAAAGTTCGGATGTAAAACGTTTAAGATTTCTCGCTAAAGCTCGAAATGACATTATGCTAAAACGAATACCATGGAAAACATCAAAAAAAAGAAAGCATCGGCTGTAGAAGGATTAGACCGCGTAGATGGGCGGATGAAAGTTACCGGGAAGGCGAAGTATTCAGCGGAATATAACACCAAAGGATTGGTTTATGGCGTGCTGTCCGGAAGTACCATCACCAGCGGCACCATAAAAACGATCGACACAAAAGCTGCCGAAAATGCACCCGGCGTACTGGCGGTTTACACCTATTTAAATTCGCCCAAAATTCCAGCATACCAGGATCCGCCGGCAACGGCTAAAGGAGCTTTCAGGATATTTAACGATAACAAAATTTACTTTAACGGCCAGCCGGTAGCGCTGGTGATAGCTGATGCTTTTGAACGCGCCCAGTTCGCCGTTTCGTTGATTAAGGTTGATTATGAGAAGACTGCTTTTCAAACAGACCTAAAAAGCAATATCGGTACCGGTTTTTCACCGCGCAACGGGAAAGATTACCTAAAAGGCCAGGAAGCGGCGTATCAAACTGCGCCGGTAAAAGTCGAGGCGGAGTATATCGTACCGACAGATGTGCACAACCCTATGGAGTTGCACGCCATTATTGCCAGTTGGGATGGCGACGATAAGCTGACGGTTTGGGATAAAACACAGGGAATAATCAGTACCCAGCGAAGCATTGCCCAGGCCTTTAAACTCGACCCTAAGAATGTGCATGTGATCTCGCCATTTGTGGGTGGCGCATTTGGCGCAGCTTTGCGCACCTGGCAGCATGAGATCGCCGCAGTAATGGCTGCAAAAGCTTTAAAAAAAGCGGTAAAACTAGTATTGAGCCGGGCCGACATGTTTACGGCAGTCGGCTACCGCCCCTACACCTGGCAAAAGATAGGTTTAGGCGCGACGGCTGATGGAAAACTTGTTGGCATTACGCATGAAGCCTCGGGGCAGACATCCATGTATGAAGATTTTACAGAAGGAACCGTAAACATCAGCCAGCTGATGTATGCCTGCCCCAATGTCAATACCAAATACCGGCTGGTTTCATTAAATGTGAATACGCCAACCCCTATGCGCGGACCCGGTGAAGCAACCGGGGCCATCGCGCTGGAATGCGGTATGGATGAGCTGGCTAACGCGCTGAACATGGACCCCATTGAATTGCGTGTGGTTAATCATGCAGATACCGACCCCCAAACGGGCAAGCCATACTCCAGCAAATTTTTGAAAGACGCCTACCAGCTTGGTGCAGATGCCATCGGCTGGAAAAACCGCAGCATGAAACCTGGTTCGGTAATGGAAAATGGCTGGCTGGTGGGATATGGCTTAGGCACCGGGATGTTTGGCGCTCACCGTGGCTCTGCTACGGTAGTTGCCAGGCTATTGGCCGACGGGACGCTTGACATTGAAACCGCCGTGACCGACATCGGCCCCGGTACCGGCACCGCGATGACGACCATTGCATCCGAAGTGATGGGCATACCCTCGGATAAAGTGAACTTTAAATTGGGTGATTCGGCAATGCCGCCTTCGCCAACACAGGGCGGATCTTCCGTTACTGCGACTGTTGGTTCTGCAGTGAGCGACGCCTGCCAGCAAATAAAGGATAAACTGAAAGAGTTGGGCGGCGTAGCCGAGGGAGGCAAAGCCGATTATGCGCAAATACTGAAACAGCACAACCTGCCGCAAATAGAAGTTACCGTAACGTCCAAGGGTGGGTCCGAGCAAAGCCAGTACGCGATGTATTCGTGGTCAGTGCATTTTATAAAAGTCCTGGTGCACCCGACAACCGGCGTGGTAAAAGTGGACAAGGCCCTTTCCGTTGCGGATTGCGGTACCGTAATCAGTCCTAAAACTGCCCGCAGCCAGATGATTGGCGGCACCATCATGGGGACTGGAATGGGTTTAATGGAAGAGGCTGTGATCGATCACCGTTACGGCCGCCTGGTAAATAATGATTTTGCCAATTACCATGTGCCAATACAGGCAGATATACCTCAACTGGAAGCGCTTTTCGTCAACAAACCTGATCCATATATCAATCCAATGGGTGCCAAAGGCATGGGCGAGATCGCAACCATTGGAGTAGCTGCTGCCCTGGCAAATGCAGTATTTAACGCAACCGGGAAACGGGTTAGGGATTTGCCGATAACGCCTGATAAATTGATTTAAGAAAGTTGAAAGGTTGGAATGTTGGAATGTTGCAAGGTTTTGACCGCCATTCAATAACATTTCAACTTTACAACTTTACAACATTTCAACCTTACAACAGGAATCAAAACCCATCGCTGGCGCCGCCGCCGCCAAATTTGCCGCCACCGAATTTTGCGTCATCGTTTTGCGGCGTTTGTGTGTGCCCGAATGTTTGCGCAACCACAAGCGATTCTATTTTCAGGTCATCCATCAAATTTGCTTGATTGGGCGCTTCCAGTGTAAAGCCGTGTTTTGGGTGTTTTAAATATTTCGTAATGGCGTAAACCAAACCCAAAACAATTGCACCCGATAGTGTCAGCATTATATCAACCGGTAAAATGTGGTAATAAGTTCTGAAGGTAAGCGCTGCCGCAGCGATCAATAGTAAGGAGATGCGGAGCGTTACAATATCTTTTCTTTTTATACCGAAGCCCAAATATAGTACTGGTACCAAAAATGTCCATGCCCAAAAAAATGGCGCCAGTGCAATAGGTGTTGTCGTCCCATGGAGTTCGTTGCTTAAAGTTTGCACGATATAATAGTTTCCTGCAGCGTAGAAGGTCAGCAGGCAAATCACCTGTGCAGCAACAAAGCAATATTGGTAATTGTTAAGCGCTATATCATCTTTTACATGCATCACAGCCAGGTAAACCAGTGCCGACGCTATGATCATTACAAACGGGATGACCGTTAACCCAATTGCACCGATTTTTTCAACCCCAAGATAGATCGTTGAGAATAACGATGCCACGCACACCGCCGCCATCAGCGTATCTAAAAAACGAATGGTTAAAAACAAAGTCACCAGGAATATGATAAAAGAAAGGGCCAGGTAGTTCTCGTCCCCGGCATACAGGAAAATTGCAACGCCCGCAATAACCTGGAACGCCGATAAAAACAGCAGGGCGTCGTCCACGCCTGACCGGAAATGGTGCCTGGTGTGTATCATTAATTCGAGGCTTCCATAGCTTAACAGTGCAAGAAAAACAATCCAGCCAGAAGGACCCACTGCGCCGGAGACCCAAAACATCAGGCTCAACAAGCCATCGCCAAACAACACGATAACAAAAGTGAGTACGGCTAAACCGAAACGTGCAAAAAAACCCGGCGTATAAAAGCCAACAGGATAAACTGCTGAAATGCTGCTAAATTCTTCAGACGTAATACGCCCTTGTTCCAAATTTCCTTTGAAGACCGCCAACACGCGCAAATTGTTCAACCAGGTTTTATTATAAGCGATCATGCGGTCTTCAGTTTTTTATTAAAGTGGATCAGCAGGAAGATCAGCGCCAGGGCGGAACCTATAAAATAGAAAAAGGCCAGGTACAAAGCGCCTTCGGTGGCGGCGAGGAAGAGCATGCGCATTACAAGGCAGCTTATCGCAAAGTAAGTATACAAGGTCATCAGCAATAAAAAATAAAACGACTTATTCTTCATCGCGTCGAAATAAAGCAGGGCAGACAATAAAAACAAGGCCAGCATATAAACTGCCGCGAGATACCCGTCGTAATAATGAAAGTACCCCGCCAGCAGCGAAATATAACCCGCGTGCACCCCATAATGCTGGTAACTGAATTTGAAGTGTTTTTTTAAACGATACCGGTCGGTTAAAAAGGCGGCCGCCAACAATACGATGGCCAGTACGATGTATGTGTTGGTGAGCGTTCCTTTATCAAAATCGTTTTGCAGCAACAGCGCCTTTGGCGTAACGGACACCCCCATCCAAACCGCAAGGTTGGCAATGGCCATGCTCAGGATGCCCAAATGATCAAAGTAATAACCGGTAAAGAACAGCGCCAGCATTGGGATCAATGTAGCCAGCCCGTAATCGGTGCCGAAAATATGATACTGGAATTGCCAGTACCCAATAAAAGACACCAGGCTGATACTGCCCAGCAGTAAAATATAGTCGAAATAAGCATTCGGTGCACTTACTTTATCCCAGCTAAAGGGTTTGGTTGTTCTAAAACAATAAATGAAGCACCCGGCAGCGATCAACCCGATCAAGGTCAGTACCGCCGTATGGCCAATCGTATCGATATTTTCATAAACCGCAAGGCCCAGCCCGCCGGTCAACAATACCACGCCCACGTACAGCAGCGTCCTTACCTCCCAATGAACAGAAAGATCAGGGTGTTGTTGGGGCTGGTTCAGTTTATTAAACGATTCCTCGCTTATCAAACCATCATCAAAAAGCGTCTTGTAAAACTCAGCATCCATTCAAATTGCGCGGTTTATTTATCAAGTATAGCAAACATTCTTCGCATTCGCTTGGACCTGTAGTCACCAGAGAGGGAAGTGCGCTAAAAAAACCAGGTACAGCGGGTTGAGGCTAAAACCATTTTATCACTTTAATTTACCCGTTGGCTGAAGCAAACGACAAGGAATGAAAAATCATGTTTCTAAAATTCATTGCCGTTCCTTTTAAGGAACGGAAAAAATAAACAACACACAGTGGCTTTAGCCAAAATTAAGCGACAAGTTTTTAAATGCGATTGTCCCTAAATTGCCCAATCGCTTTTCACGCCGCGCTGTAAAAAACATTCTTTAAGTTTACCTGCGAATATGAACCCGAAAGCAAGCCTTATTCTTGGTATCTTCTGCATCGCATTCTCGCCAATTTTTGTAAAACTTGCGGGCGTGCCGGCGCTTACTTCGGGGTTCTACCGCATATTTATTGGCTGGCTTTGCCTGGCGCCGTATTGTATAATCAAAAATAAGCTCAATGTAAACCGGAAGGATCTGCTGATCGCTATGCTGGGCGGTATCGTATTTGCGACGGACATAGCCGTTTGGCATTTATCGCTTTTAAAAATTAGCGCTACCGTGTCGACCCTGCTGGCTAACCTTGCGCCGGTATGGGTTGGTTTGCTGAGCTATTTATTGTTGAAAAAGCAGTCGGGCGGCTTGTTTTGGATAGGAACTATTGTCGCTATAGCCGGGATGGCAGTGTTGGTGGGATACCAAAACGTTATCCATTTAAAGTTCAATGCCGGAATCCTGCTCGCCTTGTTAGCCAGCTTTTTGTATGCCTGTTATATCATGATCACCAAAGGCATCCTGCAAAAGATAGAAACCATCACGTTTATGTTTTACAACATGCTTGCCGCAAGCTTGTTTTTACTGATCATCTGCCTCATTGACCATGCCGAATTGTTACACCTGTCGGCGCGATCGTGGGAATGCCTTTTGGCCATGGGGGTATTGTGCCAGTTAACCGGCTGGATCACCATCAATTATGCCATCAAGTTCCTGGCATCAACCAAAGTGTCCATCGCGCTGCTTGGTCAAACAGTAATTGCCGGTTTCCTGGCCATTTTGTTTCTGCATGAGCGGCTGGAACTTAAAGAAATTATCGGCAGCATCATCGTATTGGCAGGAATTGCCATAAGCTTTATCACAAAGCCTATGGCAAAAGTTTAGCAATCAGTGTTTAATCGGCACCTGTATCCATAATTTCCCGTTTGCAAAATCCGCCGTGCCGGGGGCACTTGCTGCACCGCTTGTCTTCACAAAACTTAGCTGGAAGTTTCCCTCAGCAATATCGATCGATGGGTCGAAGCTGGTAATGGTAACCGTATTGGTGGTTTTTGTAGTGTCCAGCTTATAAAAGCTCGTGGTCGCGTTGCTTTGGTTCACCGTGTAAAAGGATGCCTGATCGCTGTTGGTAAGGCTGTACACTCCGGGACCTGCAAAACGAACTTTAAACACCAGGTACTGGTTATTGGCCTGGTAAAAGCCTTTTACGGTAAGCGTATCATTGGCAGCATTAAAGCTGGTTATGGGTTGGGCCACCCAGTTGATCCCCTGGAAGTTGGCCGCAACGAACAGATCATTAACTGGTGAAGAGCTGGGCGATTGTGTATCTTTCCGGCACGATGCAAATAGCGCTGCACAAACAATCGTTGAAACATAAAATATCTTTTTCATGACTAAAATGTTATAAATATATATGCAGGCAATACGAAAGACCGGGGCTGCGCGCTACACCAATTTGTCAGGAAAATGTTAATAAGCTGTAAGGATAGCCAGCGGTAAAAAATATATTTTTGTCATTACTGAAAATTTAAATGATCTCCCGCACTACCGTCGACCGTATAATGGAAGCCACAGATATTGTGGAGGTGATCGGCGAGTTTGTGCAGTTAAAAAAACGCGGGGCCAATTACGTGGGCCTGTCGCCGTTTGCCAATGAAAAAACGCCATCGTTCACTGTTTCGCCGGCTAAAGGCATTTTCAAGGATTTTTCCTCGGGGAAAGGCGGCTCTGCTATCACCTTTTTAATGGAGCTGGAGAAATTCAGCTACCCTGAAGCTTTAAAATGGCTGGCCAAAAAATACGGTATCGAGGTAGAGGAAACAGTAGAAAAACCGGAAAATAAGGAAGAGGAAAATCACCGCGAAAGCCTGATGATTGTAACGGCTTATGCCGCCAAATTTTTTCACGAAAGTTTACTGGATACCGAGGAAGGCCAGAATATTGGCCTGAGTTATTTTAAAGAGCGCGGCTTTAGCAATGACATTATCAAAAAGTTTGAGCTGGGCTATTCGCCTGATCAATGGGAGGCCTTCACCGGGCAGGCAATAAAAGATGGCTTCCAGCAGCAATTTTTGGAAGAGACCGGCCTATCGGTAAAACGGGACAATGGTTCGCTATACGACCGTTACCGTGGCCGGGTAATGTTCCCGATTCACAGCTTTACTGGCCGGGTGATCGCCTTTGGCGGGCGTACGCTCAAAAGCGATAAGAACGTTCCGAAATATGTCAACTCGCCGGAGTCGGAGATCTATCATAAATCAAATGTGCTTTATGGCCTTTTCTTTGCCAAAAAAGCCATTCGCGACGAGGATAATTGCTTTTTGGTAGAAGGTTACGCGGATGTTTTATCGGTTTTCCAGGCGGGGATTGAAAATGTGGTTGCTTCATCGGGCACCTCGCTAACCGTTGAACAGATCAGGCTAATCGGCCGTCTCACCAAAAACATCACGATCCTGTATGACGGCGACGCTGCCGGTATAAAGGCATCGCTGCGCGGCCTTGACATGATTTTGGAGGAAGGCCTGAATGTAAAAGTGGTGCTCTTTCCGGACGGACATGACCCGGATTCCTATGTGCGCAACTTTGGCACAGCCGGGTTTAAAAAGCATATCGAGGATAATAAAAAAGACTTCATTCTTTATAAAACCGACATCCTTTTAAAGGAAGTTGGTAACGACCCGATAAAGAAAGCTGATGTGATCAGGGAGATCGTGGAGAGTATCGCAAAGATCCCCGACTCGATCAAGGCTTCGGTTTTTATAAAAGAATGCAGCTATCAACTGCAGATCGATGAGAGGGCCCTGCTCTCGGAGTTGAACAAAATGCGGATGGCTAAAGCCAAAAAAGATTCGCAGCAGCAGTTGTCGCGGCCGACAGGCCCGGTTGAAGAAGTATACCCGGAGGAGCCGGAGTTTAAAAGCGTAAAAGACGACTCGAGCCAGGAGCGGGAGATCGTCAGGCTATTGCTTTTATACGGCAACCGTGTTATCGACTGGGATGGTATTACCAATACCTATATCGGGCCGTTCATTATTTCCGAGTTGAGTGATGTGACGTTCGAGAATGAAACCTGCAAAAAATTCGTCGAGCTTTACCGAAAAGAGCTTGAAAACGGCGTACTACCCGATGAGCAATTTTTTATCCATTACGATGATAAAGAAATAGTGGACATAACAGTAACCCTGATCGCCACCAAATATACACTTAGCGACAACTGGTACGAGATGCACAAAATACTGGTGCCCGATGAACAGGTGAACATGCGCGCAACAATCCTGGGTGCCATTTTTCACCTGAAGAAACAAAAGGTTGCCAAAATACTGGATGGCTTACGTACTGAGCTGCAAACCACAATCGCTGAAGCCGACCAGGAAATTTTGCTGAGCCAGTATATGCATATGAAAAAGGTGGAAAAAACCATTTCGGATTATTTGGGTTCGGTTATATTGAAATAAAATCATGAAATGGTTGTCTCTGTCGGTTGTTTTTTTAGGCGAATATGTAATGGCCACGCATTCGGATTTGATATGGCCAATTTACCTGGCAATAATTATACTTATTTTTGGGATCGTTATCAAGGTGTGGAGCAGGAAGAAGGACAAGCTTATCCGTGAAACAAGCTGGGGAATGGTATATGGCGGTGTCATTTCATTCTTGTTTTTGCTACTGGCGGGTTATGTCATCTCATTAGGCTTTATTCTTCCTAACAAATAATTTAAAGGCAATGGCTAAGCACCTCGACCTGGGCCGCAAAGGTGAATCATTGGCAAAAGCGCACCTGGAAAGTGCCGGGTACGAGATTTTGGACGAGAACTGGACGCACGGTAAATTAGAGGTTGACCTGATTGCATATAGAGACCGGGTGATTATATTTACCGAGGTAAAAACAAGGACGGGCAACGGCTTTGGCGAACCGGAAGATTTTGTGGATGCCCGCAAGCAAAGGCTGCTGGCAGATGCTGCCGACGAATATATTTACTTGATGAACCACCAGGGAGAGGTGAGGTTTGACATTATATCAGTTTTGTTTGACCGGCAAGATAATTACATAATAAACCATATTGAAGACGCGTTTTGGCCTGGGGCCGATTAAATATCACATGAAATATAAAATTAGCTTTTGGATGGCCGCCGCTATCCTGGTTGTGTGCGGATGCAATAGCTGCAAACATGACAATACAACTGAGAACAATGTTACGGTGAGCCCGGAAGCAGGCACAAGCTATAAAACGGGCGATAAGGTAGCTGTTCAAGCACATTACCCTGCCGGCACAAAAGCCGACTCCATCGTTTACCTGCTGGATTCGGTTAGGGTTGGTTCAACGAAAGACACTACGGCCCTGGTGCTAAAAACCGATTCGATGCGCTTTGGCCCGCGAATCATTACCGCCAGGGTTTATGCCGGCGGTAAAAGCCAGGACGGATCTACCAACATTGTCGTGTTGCCCGCGAAAGCTCCCGTCGCTTATACCTATAAAGTAATTAAAACGTTTCCGCATGATACCAGCTGTTTTACCGAGGGCCTGGTTTACCAGGATGGTTATTTATACGAGAGCGGCGGCGGTTATCTTAAACCGCCAAAGGACCAGGAGGTCACCAATCAATCCAGTTTGAGGAAAGTGGACCTGAACACTGGCAAAGTACTGCAAAAGATCTTATTGGATTCGGCCGTTTTTGGCGAGGGGATATCTATTGTTGGCGATAAGATCATCCAGCTAACCTATTTTGAAAAGATTGGCTACGTGTATGATAAAGCGACCTTTAAATTGCTCAAAACATTTCAGAATAATGTCGGCGTTCAAGGTTGGGGAATGTGTTTTGATGGGAATAAGCTTTATATGGACGACAGCACCAACCGCCTGTGGTTTTTGGATAAAAACACGTTTAAGGCCATTGGCTACGTAGATGTTTATGACGACAAAGGCCCGGTGAATGAAATCAATGAGTTGGAATATATCGACGGGAAAATTTATGCCAACATTTGGAGAACTAACACGATCGTAGTTATTGATCCTAAGACGGGCGCTGTGCTCCAGAAAATTGATCTCACCAACTTATACCCGGAAGATAAAAGGCCACCTGGCGCCGATGTGCTGAACGGTATAGCTTATGACGCAGCCGGCAAAAGGATATTCATCACCGGGAAAAAGTGGCCGGTATTGTACCAGGTGGAGTTTAACCCAACCCCCCAGCCCCCTAAAGGGGGAGCAAAATAGTGTAGCCCCAATAGTCCCCCCTTTAGGGGGGTTAGGGGGTTCGCCATGCTTTATACTGATTGATCAATCCGTTGGTTGATGAATCATGCGTATTTACTTCGCTGTTATCCTTCAATTCAGGCAATATCTTTCCGGCCAGCTGCTTACCCAGCTCAACACCCCATTGATCGAAGCTATAAATATTCCAGATGATGCCCTGAACGAATATTTTATGCTCGTACATAGCGATCAATGAACCGAGGCTCCTCGGTGTGATCTCTTTTAGCAGGATCGAATTCGTTGGCCGGTTGCCGTCAAACATTTTAAAGGGCGCCAGCTTTTCAATTTCCTGTTCGGTTTTGCCCGACTTTTCTAATTCGGCAACAACCTCTTCGCGGCTCTTACCATTCATCAATGCTTCTGTTTGAGCGAAGAAGTTGGAGAGCAGCATATTGTGATGTTCACCCAGTGGATTATGCGATATGGCCGGGGCGATAAAATCGCAGGGGATCATTTTGGTGCCCTGGTGGATCAGCTGGTAAAAAGCATGCTGGCCATTGGTGCCAGGCTCCCCCCAGATGATGGGCCCAGTGGAGTAATCAACCGGGTTTCCGTTCCTGTCCACATGTTTGCCATTGCTTTCCATATCTCCCTGCTGAAAATAGGCAGCGAAGCGATGCATGTATTGATCGTAAGGGAGGATAGCGTTTGTTTCTGTGTCGAAGAAATTATTGTACCAAATGCCTACAAGGGCCAGTGCGATGGGGAGGTTCTGCTCAAATTCGGCGGTACGGAAATGCTCATCCATCGCATGGGCGCCTGCGAGCAGCTCAACAAAGTTTTCATAACCAACGCTTAAAACAATCGATAAGCCTATCGCGCTCCAAAGCGAGTATCGTCCCCCAACCCAGTCCCAAAACTCGAACATGTTTTTGGTGTCGATCCCGAATTTTTTCACACCCTCGCTGTTAGTTGATAAAGCGACAAAATGTTTGGCAATATCCTGTTCATTCGCGCCTCCGGCTAAAACCCAGTCGCGGGCGCTATGGGCATTGGCCATTGTTTCCTGCGTAGTGAAAGTTTTTGACGCGATGAGGAACAGCGTCGTTGCCGGATTTAACCCTTTTAAAGCTTCCACCAGGTGCGTGGCATCAACATTGGACACAAAATGCATCTGCAGGTGATTTTTGTAGGGTCTGAGCGCTTCCGTCACCATAACCGGCCCAAGATCCGAACCTCCGATGCCTATATTCACTACATCCGTCATGGCCTTGCCGGTAAAACCTTTCCATACGCCGGAGATGATCGCCTCGCTAAAAGTTTTCATTTGTTCCAGCACCCGGTTCACATCCGGCATCACATCTTTTCCGTCAACCAATATAGGGGTATTGCTACGGTTACGCAGGGCGATATGCAGCACCGGGCGGCCTTCCGTGGCGTTGATCTTTTCACCCGAAAACATCGCTTTAATTGCCTTATTTACTGAACACTCCCGGGCCAGCTGTATCAACAGCGCCATCGTCTCGTCGTCGATGCGGTTTTTGGAATAGTCCAGCAAAATGTCTTCAAACTTTAACGAAAATTTTGCAAAACGTTCACTGTCAGTTTCAAACAATTCCTTCAGGCTTTTGGAGGCGATATCGATGTAATGGTCGACCAAATATTTATAGGCCTGCGTGGTGGTAAAATCAGTATTTGGCAACATAATTGAAAGGATTTTCAAGGCAAAAATAGCATTTAATAATTAGGTGAATATTAATTGTTAAACATTCCTTAAGTGTAGAAACAACACAACCGGGATAGTGTTTTTTTAACACGGCACCCTTATTGTTCGTTTTACACTATCAAAATTGTCATATTTTTAACAGAATTTGCTAATTGTTTTTAAATTCAAAATATATATTTACTATATTTGATGCGATGATAATTAATAGAGCGTTTTGTCATCAATATGTTAATACACTCTGCCAAACTAAAAAACATGTTCGAGAAACTATTTTTGCTTGTTAAAAATAACGCCGGGACGGCTGTTATTAACAACCCGGATATACCGGAAAAGTATCACGACGCCGTAATCAACGACGCGTCGAGCTCCATCATCGAGGTATTAAAAGGCCAGATGGAAATGGGTATGCTGAAGGACCTGATCAGTTTTTTCCAGCTTTCGGGGCTTCATAATAAATCGATCGTAAAAAGCATTGTAAACAGGTTTGCCAATAAATTAAATACTTATTACGGTATTGAACCGGTTGCCGCTTTGCGCACTGCCAATTCACTGATAAAGCCGGTGATGGAAGAACTGGTTAAAGAATCAAAAAACGAAAAAAATATAGACTTCGGTTTAAGTAACTTACTGACAAAGTTAACCGGCGGCGAGCGCGATATGAGCGGGCTGGTTAATCAGATGATGATTGCTTAGGTTAAGTTGTAAAGGTTGTCAGAAGTTGAAAGAAGTGTAAAGGTTGCTTTACAGCCCTTTCTTTTTTTTGGATCAACCCATGGGGCTTTTGTTCATAAAGAACCTTTTTTTGCTGCATTTCAGATGTTCAACCAGCGTTCAAAAATGAACGCTTTTTCGCAGCGTGGAAATTTTTCGTCAGCGTTTTGTACCCCATTTGATACCGTTTTGGCACCCATTTGAAAGTGTTTTACAGCTGTTTGAACACCTTTAAAGCGGAACGAGTGGCCCGAACTGGGGGAGGTGAAATTGAATTTGACCAGGCATTGGGATTGAAATAAGCCGGCAATCAGCCTTCAAACTAACCAGAGCCATTGATCAAAAGTGCCAACTTTTTTCAGGGATAGATACATGGATAGACATAGGAGAAGTGTTCAATTTGGCGTTCAGGTTGAACACCATTTTTTTGATGGAACCGGGTTGTTATGATTAGCCAGGTTTGTTAAGTGCCTTATTTTTAATTAAATAACGAATGTCCTACTTAACATAATAGTGTTCAATGTGTTCAAAGTGTTCAATTGTCAACATAGTTGAACAGTTGAACACTGGCGGAATTGATGATCACCATACAACGCATTCCAACTAAATAAATATCTTTGCCCCATGACTAAAGAACAGATCCAGGATTTAAGGGAACGGGTAGTTTCCCTGAGGAGGCATCTTTGACATCGATAACAAACTCGATGCACTGCAAAAGGAACAGGAAATAACCATCGGCCCAAATTTTTGGGACCACCCAAAAGAAGCCGAAAAGGTATTAACCTCCATCAAAACCAAAAAAGTTTGGACAGACGCTTTCCAGAAAGTTGCTTCGGCAGTTGAGGATGCAGGTGTGCTTTTTGAATTTTTCCAGGCCGGCGACGCTACCGAGGCTGAAATGAAGGAGCAGTTTGAGGCTTCATTAAAAGCGGTTGAAGAACTTGAATTTAAAAACATGCTCTCGGCCGATGAAGATCAGCTAAACGCCGTATTGCAGATCACAGCAGGCGCAGGCGGTACCGAAAGCTGCGACTGGGCCGGCATGCTGATGCGCATGTACATTATGTGGGGCGAAAAGAATGGCTATAAAGTTACCGAGCAGGATTTCCAGGAAGGCGATGTTGCCGGGGTTAAAACCGTAACGCTGCAGATAGAAGGGGATTTCGCCTACGGCTACCTTAAAGGCGAAAATGGCGTACACCGGCTGGTACGTATTTCGCCGTTTGATTCCAACGCCAAGCGCCATACCTCTTTTGCTTCGGTATACGTTTACCCCTTGGTGGATGACACGATAGAAATAGACGTAAACCCGGCCGATATCGAGTTTGAAACTTTCCGCTCAGGCGGCGCCGGCGGGCAGAACGTAAATAAGGTGGAGACCGCCGTGCGATTATACCACAAGCCCTCGGGTATCATCATCAAAAACCAGGAATCGCGCTCGCAGCTGCAGAATAAAGAAAATGCAATCCGATTATTGAAGTCTCAACTGTACGAGATCGAAATGCGTAAGCGCATGGAAACCTCGAACGCGATTGAGGGCAATAAAAAGAAGATTGAATGGGGATCGCAGATACGCAATTATGTATTACACCCATATAAATTGGTGAAGGATCTGCGCACAGATTACGAAACCTCCAACGCACAGGCCGTGCTGGATGGTGATTTGAACGATTTTTTAAAGGCGTACCTGATGGAGTTTGGCGGGGATAGGGGGTAAGCCGATTTATTTTGTCTGGTACTATCGAAGGTGGACGAATTAAGACGACGAAAAAGAAATACATTGCTAATCTGCTATCATAGCATCAGCGCAATTATTCTTTTCATACTTTATTCGGGCGGAACTTTTAGTGGCGGTCCGTGTAATCCCGGCCCGGGATTATTGATTTTCCTCCTTGCCGGCTTAATTATAATTGGGCTTTGTATAAAAGGTATTTCCCTCACCATCCGCGATCGCACCAACAAATATTTTCTGCTTATTAATCTTTGCGCTCTGGCAGGTTGGATAATTGTGGTATTTACAGCTTAATTCACTAACTTTCGACACCAATTTTATATCAATGAAAAGGTTTTATTTGTCCGTTACGGTTATGATATTATCCTCGCTGGTAACTTTTGCCCAGGAACAAGCCATTCCCTTATACCCAAATGGTGTGCCCAACAGCAAACCCACGCCTGCAACCTACATCGAAAAAAATGACAGGAGTGGTAACGATCAGTGGGTAACCGGGGTAAGCATTCCAACACTTACGCCGTTTATTCCGGCAAACCCCAACGGCGCAGCCATTGTTATTTATCCGGGCGGTGCATACGCAGGCCTTTCACTGGATAAGGAAGGCTACCGGGTAGCCAAAGCATTTAACCAATTTGGAGTAACTGCATTTGTGGTTAAATACCGGCTCCCCAGTGACGAGATTATGGTTGACAAAACCATAGGCCCATTACAGGATGCCCAGCAAGCGGTTTACATGGTACGCAAGAACGCCGCAAAATGGGCTGTTAATCCCAATAAGATCGGCATTATCGGCTTCTCAGCCGGCGGCCACCTGGCGTCAACTGAAGGTACGCATTTTGATAAGGTTGTAATTGAAGATAAAGATCATATAAGTGTGCGCCCTGATTTTATGCTGCTGCTGTACCCGGTGATTTCATTCGGCCCGATGGCCCATGTTGGTTCGCGGGAAAACCTGATCGGCAAAACACCTACACACGCGCTGCTTGATCTGTACAGCAACGAGAAACAAATTACCGCCAGCACGCCGCCAACTTTTTTAGTGCATGCAACTGATGATGATGTTGTTCCTGTGCAAAACAGCCTGATGTTTTACGAGGAGCTGCTTGCCAACAAGGTTAAAGCAGAGATGCACCTATTTGAAGCCGGCGGCCATGGTTTTGGTTTGGACAATCCAAAAAGCAAGGATAAATGGATCGATTGGGCCAAAAACTGGATGGATGCAAACGGCTGGCTATAGCAGTTGATTAAACCGGGCTTTATAGCGCTACTCCAGTATCCTCAGCAACTCATTCAACTCCGCCACTTTCTCGGCTGAACCGAGATGCTCGTAAGCGCTGATCAGGTTGCGCAATACGCGTTTAATGATATCTGTATTGGAGCAGGGTTCATAAAACTGCTTATCGAATTTTAAATTCAGTTGCTTTAAAAACATATCCACATCCCGGCGGCCGAAAATGAAGCCTTTATTAAACGCATTGATATAAAATAATATGCCGCCCTCAAATTCGCTTTGCTGGGTTTCGTCAAGGTAGGCCAGGATAAAGTGCTGCGGCAGGTTTACGCCGTAAACCGGTATGTCAAGCTTTTGGGCGATGATGGAATAAATGATGGCCAGCGATATCTGGTTGCCCCTTTTGGTCTCCAGCACCTGGCTGATGTAGCTGTTTTGCGGGTCCTGGTGATTGGAAGTATTGCCGCTGAAGCCATAAAGGCTGTAAAACACATGGTTAATTAGCTTTACCTGTTCCGCCGGACTGGCTTCGTTCATCATCTGCAGCCAGATGTCACGTTTAATGGCTTCTATCTGGTTAATCACTTTTTGTTCGTCCAGGTCGGGATATTGGTAGCGGTTGATGATGAGCACCCCCTGCAAAAGGTCGAACGCCCCGCCATGATACCACAGCTGCAAGTCCTTTTTAATGATGCCGAACTGTATCTCGTGCACCAGGTTTGCTATTCGTTCTTGTTGTATTGGATCGAAGGCTTCTTCCCAGGCATCCTCCAGGTAGTCTATCGCTTCTGGGCCCAGGGAAAGCAGTTTTTCATGCACGTGTTCATATATTTCCCCGTCCGGATCGTCCAGCAAGCGTATTAATGATTTTACTTCACTTGGATTTATCATGCTTTCTCCTGCTAAAATAATAAACCTTATCTATATTTTTACCGCCATGTTAAATTTCAGGTTCGCCAAAGATTACCTGCTGCATCGCTTTAAAGCGAAAACCAGGCACGGCGTTCACTCGCCATTTGTTTACCGGCTGGTAGATAAGGTAATTTACGATTTTGAATCGAAAAACGTATACAGCGAGATCGAAGCGCTTCGAAAACAACTGTTAAATGACAATAGAGCCATTAATGTCATCGATTTGGGCGCCGGCTCAAAAGTGAATAATGATCAAAGAAAAAAAATCAGCGACATTGCCCGCAGCGCCCTCAAACCTCCCCGGCTGGCGCAATTGCTATACCGCCTGGCGGCAGATATAAAACCAACCAACATTATAGAATTAGGCACCTGCCTTGGAGTAACCACCATTTACCTGCAAAAAGCTGCGCCGCAAGCCAAAGTTTACACGCTGGAAGGTTCGCCCGAAATTGCGGCGGTGGCCACAGAAATATTTAAGCTTGCGGGCGTTACTGAAATTCAACAGGTACAGGGCAACTTTGATAATACCCTGCCCGGTGCAATTGAAAAGCTGAACCAACTGGATTTAGTTTATGTGGACGGCAACCATCAGAAAGACGCCACCTTAAAATACTTTGAATGGTGTCTGCCCAAAGTGCATGAAGACACCCTGTTGATTTTTGACGATATTTACTGGAGCGAGGGCATGAAGGAGGCATGGAGTGCGATCAGAAGCCACCCCAGGGTTTCCGCCACAGTCGACTTGTTTTGGATAGGTTTAGTGTTTTTTAAACAGGGACAGGCGAAGGAGGATTTTTTGATAAAGATATAAAATCGTCGATTGGACTGACCGGATTTCGTTGAATACAACAGGACAAAGAAATTCCCAATAAAAAATTAAGTGAAATCTGTGATTCGACAATCAGTCAAATCTTTCTTTTAAAAACCTCCCCGTATACGAGTCCTTCACCTTGATCAAATCCTCCGGCATCCCTTCAAATATCACCTTACCGCCATTATCGCCGCCTTCGGGGCCGATATCGATCACCCAGTCCGCGCATTTAATTACATCCATGTTATGTTCGATAACGATGATGGTATTGCCATGGTCAAGCAGGGCGTCGAATGATTTCAGCAGTTTTTTAATGTCGGCGAAGTGCAGCCCGGTTGTCGGTTCGTCAAAAATAAAAAGAGTTTTATTAGTGTTGTTACCCTTTACCAGGAAGGACGCCAATTTAATACGCTGCGCCTCGCCGCCCGACAGGGTATTTGACGATTGCCCCAGCTGTACATAACCCAGGCCAACATCCATCAGCGGTTTTATTTTGGCGATGATCTTTGGCTCTTTCGAGAAAAACTCCAGCGCTTCCTCGATGGTCATCGTCAGCACATCGGCCACACTTTTGTCTTTATAGGTAATATCGAGTATATGCTGTTTAAAACGCTTGCCGCCGCAGGTTTCGCAGGTAAGGAAAATATCAGCCATAAACTGCATCTCTATTTTTACCTCGCCCTCGCCCTGGCAAACGTCGCAGCGGCCACCTTCTACGTTAAAGGAGAATGCCGAAGGCTTTAATCCGGCTGCTTTTGCCCTGGCTTGCCCGGCGTAAAGATTACGTATCTCGTCCCAGGCTTTTACATAGGTAACAGGGTTTGAGCGTGATGACCGGCCGATCGGGTTTTGGTCTACCAGTTCCACCTGTTCTACCTTTCCATAGTCGCCGTCGATGCTATCGTACGCGCCGGTTTGCTCTCCGTTATAATTGCCAAGTGTTTTCTGTAACGCAGGCGCCAATATCCGTTTAACCAAACTGGTTTTGCCCGAGCCGGAAACACCGGTAACAACTGTAAGCACCCCCAGTGGAAATTTAGCGTTCACGTGCTTCAGGTTGTTTTCCCGTGCACCTTTTATTTCGATAAAATCATGCCATTTCCTGCGCGTTTTTGGGATCGCAATCTCTTCCCTTCCGCTCAGGTATTTCCCCGTAAGGCTTTTTTCGTGCTTAATGATCTCATCATAGGTTCCGGTAAACACCAGGTGCCCGCCATGTGTGCCTGCTTCGGGGCCGATGTCGATGATATGATCGGCTGCTTTCATAATCTCTTCCTCGTGCTCCACTACCAAAACGGTATTACCTACGTCGCGCAGCGATTTTAAAACGGTGATCAGCCTTTGGGTATCTCGGGGGTGCAGACCGATGCTCGGCTCGTCCAACACATAAACTGATCCCACCAAACTACTACCGAGCGAAGTTGCCAAATTGATGCGCTGAGATTCCCCGCCTGAAAGCGTGTTCGACAATCGGTTGAGCGTTAAATAGCTTAAACCAACATCATTTAAAAACGATAGGCGGTTGGTTATTTCGGTTAGCAGGCGTTTTCCGACCTTGGTATCGGTTTCATTTAATTCAACGGTATTAAAAAATGCGAGGCCCTTATCCAGCGACATTAAAACAATATCTGTTATCGACTTGCCATTGATCTTAACGTACGAAGCATCCTGTCGCAACCGGCTGCCCTTACATTCCGGGCAGGTAGTTTTGCCGCGGTAGCGCGATAGCATCACGCGGTATTGTATTTTATAGGTTTGCTCTTCCAACTCCTTAAAAAAGGAATCCAGCCCCCGGAAATATTGGTTGCCGGTCCAAAGCAGCCTTTGCTGTTCTTCAGTAAGATGATTGTATTGGCGATGGATAGGGAAATCGAATTTCAATGCATTTTTGATCAGCACATCGTTCCATTCCCGCATTTTCTCTCCGCGCCAGGGCGCAATGGCTCCTTCATAAATGCTTTTGCTTTTATCGGGGATAACCAGGTCTTCATCAATGCCGATTACCTTGCCATAGCCCTCGCAGCGCTTGCAGGCCCCATAGGGGTTATTAAAGCTGAAAAAATTTGGCGAAGGCTCTTCAAAGCGGATGCCGTCAAGCTCAAACCGGTCGCAGAAAAAACGTTCGGTTTCACCATCCTCATCCGGCAACCAGTACCGCACATAGCAGTCGCCCTTGCCTTCAAAAAAAGCCGTTTGCGCCGAATCGCCTAATCGGCTGATAGTTTCGTCTTCGTTGTTTTTGGTGATACGGTCGATTACAATGCGTACGGCCTGCTGAGTAGTGAGTGATGAGTGGTGAGCGGAAGATCCTTCTTCCGATGTTTTTTTACCTTTCGCCTTTAACCTTTCGCCTTTCACCTCAACTTCGCCTTCCACTTCCTCAACCAGCCACGATCCATCATCCACAATGCTCATGTCCTCCAGCAAATCTTCTATCCGCGACAGTTTCCCCCTGAATTCCACCCGTACAAAGCCTTTTTGCATCAACACGGCCAATTCTTCTTTCAAACTGCGGTTGTTATGCGGGTGCAGCGGGCATAAAATGGTCACCATGGTTTCATCAGGCAGGGTCATGATAAAATTGACCACATCGGTAACCGTGTCCTTTTTTACTATTCCCCCCGAAACCGGCGATATAGTTTTACCTATCCGCGAAAAAAGCAGCTTTAGATAGTCGTATATTTCGGTTGACGTACCTACAGTTGAGCGCGGATTGGATGTAATTACTTTTTGCTCAATGGCTATAGCCGGCGCTATTCCTTTTATATAATCAACATCGGGCTTATTCATCCGGCCTAAAAACTGGCGGGCATACGACGACAGGCTTTCCACGTACCGCCGTTGTCCCTCGGCGTATAATGTATCAAAAGCAAGTGATGATTTGCCCGAGCCCGACATGCCGGTGATCACCACCAGTTTATTCTTCGGGATAGCCACATCCATATTTTTCAGGTTGTGTACCCGGGCTCCTTTAATAATAATATGATGTTGAGGATCTTTTTCTGCTTCGACCATTTAGTTCATAGTTCATGGTTCATAGTTCATGGCAGCTGCCAGCTTATGAGCCTTATTTGTTCATAGTTCATGGTTCATAGTTCATGGCAGCTGCCTGCCTACGGGCCATGTTTCGCTAAAAAATAGGGGGTTGATTTTTCTCCATAAGCCTTTTCGGCCATGAACCATGATCTATGAACCATGAACTCTTCCCCAAATCGCAAAAATCCTAAAATATTTAGCAGAAAGCAAATGTGTTTAAGAAATAGTGACATATATTGCACCACCTTACAAAGAGTTTGCAAAGGGCTGACAATTAAGCCTGGCGTAACGGCAACATTGTTATTGTATTATACCAAACTATGTTAAAAAACGTTAAATTGCGGCTTCAAAAAGTTTAACCGTTAAATAATATTTGTTTTTGTAATGAATATTTATTTTATTTGGATAACAAAGTACTAACCCCTAAGGAGAAAACGGTATAGATAAAACTCTACTTAACTAAAATATTTAATTAATTAAGCTAGTAGTTTGTTCTATGGATTTTCAATTGAAAAGTGACCAGGATCTGATCCATCTTTACGTTGCGGGCCAAGAAGGTGGGTTGGTTGAGTTGATCCGCCGCTATCAAACCAAAATATACACTTCTATTTATCTGCTTGTAAAGGATGAATACCTGGCTGAAGATATTTTCCAGGATACCTTTATCAAGGTGATCAATACTTTAAAGGCAGGCAAGTATAACGAAGAAGGCAAATTTTTGCCATGGGTTACCCGCATAGCTCACAATTTGGTGATCGACCATTTCCGCCGTGAAAAACGTGCGCCGATGATCAGTAACGGCGACGACTTTGATATTTTCGAAGTTTTGGGCAACTACGACGAAAGCCCCGAGGACCGCATGGTGCGCGAGCAAACCTATAAGGACCTGAAAACATTGATCCACCTGCTGCCCGCCGAGCAAAAGGAAGTGCTGATCATGCGCCACTTTGGCGATATGAGCTTTAAGGAAATAGCCGATATAACCGATGTGAGCATCAATACCGCGCTGGGACGCATGCGCTACGCGCTGAACAACCTGCGTAAAATGATGCTGAGTAAGGAGATGAGCTTGAAGAATTGATTTTTTAGTCCGGAAGTCTGAAAAGTCCGTAAGACGGATTAAATTTAAGTTTTCCTTCCAGAAAGTACAGCGACGGAATAATTCCCGCTGCTTTTTCTTTTTTAAAGAAAAATGGTCCGGGGGCATTAAAAACCTCTTTTTCCCCGCCGGATATTCATCTTTCGGACTTCCGGACTTTTCGGACTTCCGGATTAAATGGAAAAAATTTCATTTAATTTTCATCTTCATAAAATATTATCTTTATGCTGTCGTTGTTACAATAAACAAAACAATAAAAAGCGTATGGATGAAACCTCTACTACAACTTTAAATTTACTTACTAACAGGGAAAAGATGGATGGGGAAGCACAGGAGAACCTTGGTGGCGACGAAATAATTTTTTATCATTCGATTCGCCACGAACTGGATCTTTTGAAAAAGAACCCCAAAGTTCAAACTGTCCATCAAATACTCGATTACTCGAAGAGTTTACGTTAGTAGTATCTAACTTACTGGTTCACCGGTCATTGTGGTTTTTTTAAACGATTGATGACTTGGTGAACCTTTCTATTTTTTAGTTTATTGGTTCACTGGTTCATTTGTTCATTGGTGCAATGTTCGTTAGTTTAGCGGCTATTAATTATTTGATATTCACAAAGCGACAGATAACCCGCTTGCAAATACCTATGAACTAATGAGCCAGTGAACTAATGAACAAATCCGAACGCTACAAACACTTTGTCGAATATTTTTCCACACATCAGCCGGAAGCCGAAACTGAATTGCATTACGGCAATCCGTATCAGTTGCTGGTAGCGGTTATTTTGTCGGCGCAATGTACCGATAAACGTATCAACCAGGTTACACCTGCACTGTTTGAGCGTTTCCCGGTGCCCGAATCATTAGCAGCGGCTTCAGTTGATGAAGTGTTCAGCTATATCCGCAGCGTAAGTTACCCAAACAATAAAGCCAAACATTTGGTGGGCATGGCAAAAATGCTGGTGGAGGTTTTTCATGGCGAGGTGCCTGCCACTCAGGACGAATTACAAAAGCTGCCCGGCGTGGGCCGCAAAACGGCCAACGTAATTGCCTCTGTAGTTTACGAGGCACAGGCCATTGCGGTAGATACCCACGTATTTCGGGTGGCTAACCGCATCGGTTTAACTACCAATGCCAAAACTCCGCTGGCGGTGGAGAAGCAATTATTAAAACACTTGCCACCGGATGTGCCGCGGATTGCGCACCATTGGCTCATTTTACATGGCCGCTATGTTTGCCTGGCGCGCAATCCCAAATGCGAGGTATGCCCGATCAGCTGGTTTTGTAAATATTATGCACAGACACATACCGAAACGGCCCTGCAAAAAGCGGAAACCTTAAAGGCGAGGAAGGTAAAAGAGCAGAAAAAGAAAGCTGCTTTGAATAAGATGAGTAAGGAGCTGAAGAAACGAAGTGTTGATAAAGATATTTGATTCTTAAACCGACGTTAGTTAATTTTCAGGATTAGATTTGGAATAAGTGAAGCGTTGTTATTGCCACGTTTGCGCACGCGATAGCAAGTTTTATTTGTCCGATCTCGTTGTCGCGCATAATTCGCGATTGCTTCGTGCCCTGCGATAATAAAGGGTGATTTTTTTCTCTAAAATATTTTACTAAAATTATTAGTAAATATCAAAACGACTATTTACATTTGCTAAGATAATTAAAAACGAAATGAGCAACGCAGATAAATTAAAGGCATTGCAGCTTACCCTGGATAAGCTGGAAAAATCGTACGGCAAAGGCACCATCATGAAGCTGGGCGACACGGTTATTGAAGCCACAGAAGTGATTTCCACGGGTTCGATCGGGCTGGACATTGCCCTGGGTGTAGGTGGTTTGCCCAAAGGCCGGGTGATCGAGATCTACGGTCCGGAATCTTCCGGTAAAACAACATTGGCTATACACGCCATTGCTGAATCGCAGAAAACAGGTGGGATTGCCGCATTTATTGATGCGGAGCATGCATTCGACCGCAGCTATGCCAAAAAACTGGGTGTTGATGTGGAGAACCTGCTCATCTCGCAACCGGATAACGGCGAACAGGCGCTGGAGATCGCCGACAACCTGATCCGCTCAGGCGCGATCGATATCCTGGTGATCGACTCGGTTGCTGCGCTGGTGCCCAAGGCCGAAATTGAAGGAGAAATGGGCGACTCAAAAATGGGCCTGCAGGCGCGTTTAATGTCGCAGGCTTTGCGTAAGCTCACCGGCAGCATCAGTAAAACCGGATGTTGCTGCATCTTTATCAACCAATTGCGCGATAAGATCGGTGTAATGTTTGGCAATCCCGAAACGACTACAGGGGGTAATGCGCTTAAGTTTTATGCTTCGGTGCGTTTGGACGTACGCCGCATTTCGCAGATCAAAGATACCGACGAGGTTTCAGGCAACCGGGTTAAAGTAAAAATTGTAAAAAATAAAGTGGCGCCGCCGTTCCGTATAGCGGAATTTGATATCATGTTCGGCGAAGGCATTTCTAAAGCCGGCGAGATCATCGACCTCGGCGTTGATCATAACATCATCAAAAAATCAGGCTCATGGTTCAGCTATGGCGAAACACGCTTGGGCCAAGGCCGCGACGCCGTTAAACAACTCATACTGGATAACCCTGAATTGATGGAAGAACTGGAGGCAAAGATCAAAGAAACCGTGACAGGAGAGCATTTGGCGGAAGCTTAGTTTTGGGATTTCACCGATTATTGAAAGTGATTCCACCGATTTTTTAAAGCCCTGTATTTTGCCGGGCTTTTTTGTTAATAATAATTGTAGCTTTAGGCTATACACAGTGTATACTAAAGATGGATAAATGGGTCACCGTATTAGTCACCAGCCTACCCCAGCAACTTTGGATAATTCGCGGCCGGCTGGAGTCGGAAGGAATCCCGTGTTTTATTAAAGACGAACTAACAGTCCAATCTTATAATTTTTATTCAAATGCCGTCGGTGGCGTTAAGTTACAGGTATTGGAGAAGGACGCAGAGAAAGCTGTTCAAATATTAACAGAACTGGGTTATTTACCTGATGAACCAGTAAGACAAGATTTGCTGAGTGTAATTGACCGAAAAACAGCTAATATTTTCCTGATAAACAAACTGGCTGTCACCAAAAGAATTATAGTGATGACCTTGTTAGCCAGCGTAGTCCTTGGAACGATATTATATTTCATTTCTTAACCAAGCACTTATAACATGCTTAAGAATAGCTATAATTATTGCCGGACACATTAGGTGTAATGATGTTATATGGTTAACAATCAACTCCCAACTCATTTTACAATTCATCTTTTTAAATAAAAAGCCCCGGCACATCAAAATGTATGCTGAGGCTTTGTTAGTTAAACTACGCTCTAAACGGTAACTTCTTCCTTACAATTTCACAAAGGCGCTTTTACCCACTACCGTATTGCTGGAGTTATCGATCACCCGAATAAAGTAGGTGCCCGGGGTAAGTGCGGTCACATCCGACTGCCACAGCGGGCTGTTGGATTGCGACGACTTGATCACCGTGCCCAGGTTGTTAACAATTTCAATATTGTAGTTCGGTTTCGCGGTTGTTGTGCCGGTGCCGTTTGTCTGCTTGCTCGTGATGGAAAGATTGATGTTTCCGGCGGTCGGATTCGGGTAGACCATCATTCCGTTTATCGCAATCTGACCATTGGTATTGGCGTACATAATGGTGACTACATTTGAGTAGGAGATCGTGCCATTAAGGTCAACGATCTTCAAACGGTACATGTTCGGGCCATCTACCGGAACCTTATCCAGGTAGCTGTAAGCGCTTTGTGCGCTCGACTGGAAGCCGCCCAGGGCGTTGAACGTGGTGCCGCCATCGGTGCTGCGCTCAACGGTGAAGTTGGTATAATTCTGCTCGTTCTCGGTTGTCCAAACTACCTGGTCGCCGCCTTGTATCTTGCTGGCGCCAAAACTCAGCAGGTGTATCATCAGCGCAGGATTTTCGCCCATTACCAGTGTGAACCGGTGCGAGCCATAGGTGTTGGTATCGCTGTGCAGGATGTCGAACGTATAAGTAGGATTGGCGCGGATATCCAGCGAATCTTTCTTATATGCATCCTTCAGCCAGATAGTGAATAGGGCCGGTATACTTTTTATTTCCGCCATCTGTATCTGCGCGGTGCCGTCGGTTGATGCCGTAACATTCAGCGGAATGATAGTTTGCTTGGTTTGAGCCGGCAGCGGCATCGAGTTGATGGCCAGCGGTACATTATCTGCCGACATGCTGGTTATGCTTACCGAGCCGTTTCCATTGCGGTATTTAGCATCCTCGGCAGAACTGTAGTTGTTGCTGGTGTTGCTCCTGAAGCTGATGATAATACCATCAACGCCGGTTGTATCTTTCAGCATTTTCAGGTGCAGGTATTGGCTTACCGGCGCAGCCGCTGCCATAGGCGGATGGCCCATCAGCAGGTTGCCGTTGGCTGCATTGGCCTGGGTAGCTACCTTGGCAGATTCGTTAAATACCAGCTGTGCTGCAGCGCTGCTGGCCTGTACAAAAAAGCCCTGGCCGCTCGGAATAATGTTTGAGTTGGACGAGACTATTGTCCCCACGCCTCCGGTGCCCGCCTGGTAAACATTGTAATTGCCGTTCACCGGATCAATGATATAAATGAACGGATTTACATTTGGCGCGTAAATAGCGCTGCCCGGCGCGCTGAACATATACTGATCCCAGTCGATTGAGCTGGCATACGGATTACCCACCAGGTTGTAACCCTGCACGGAGGCATTGCCCGCTGTGGTTGTCCAGCCCAGGTTGGTGGATGCCGGAGTATACCAATCGCTAACCGTTACCGTGCCCTGGTTAAGGGTTCCGGTGCTTGTCAGTATGGTATTGGTTGGTATATAGCTAACGGTTGTTTCGGCAGTAAGCGAAGCTACATTCCTGTCGCCCCTGAAAAAGAACATGAAACCATCTCCTGCGGGGATATTGAATGTGCCCGGATCATTGTCGACCAGGTAATTGAAGTTTGGTGCAAAGCCCAGGGTATTGATACTCCTGAAGTTGCCTGCGCTAAAGCCCGCATTTGAGGAGGCCAGGTTTTCGCGGAACAAATACACATTTGGGTTGCCGCCTGCATCCCAGCCGCCGGGGACCCCTGCCTGTCCCTTCAGGTACACGCTGTTGATGAGGTAATTGATGCTATAAATATTGCTGGTACCGTTGGTGCTGCCATATACCGGAGATGAAAGCAGCCGGTAACCGCGGTAATTAAGGCCCCCGCCGGTGATAAATCGCTGCACATTTACATTGCCGGTTATGCTACAGCCGGCTGGTATGGCGGCAACCGATGCGCTGCCATTAATGTCGGAATTTAGGGTGAGGAATCCGCCTGCGGCCAATGTGGCGCCGGCGCCGCTCATGGTAAGTATTCCCGTGGAGGCCACCGAGGCGCTGCCGCTTTGTATGGTAGTAGTTCCTGTTCCGCTGAAAGTAACGTTATAAAACTTAGTTCCTGTTCCATTGCCGGCAACGATGTTTTGGGTGATCCCGTTAAAGTTGACGTTTGGTGTGCTCAGGTCGATATAATCGGTTGCATCGTTAGTAGTAAGCGCATTGGTAAAGTCGCCGCTAACCAGCAAGTTATTTGCATTTGTGCCATTCGGCGATTTTACGCCTGTGCCCGAGAATTTGATGCTGTTATAGCTTTCGCCGCCCGGCAACCCGTTTATCGCAGCATCGGTGTAATAAGTCTGGCCTGCGCCCGAATATTCTATCGTTGCGCCGGGATTGTTAAAGCTGATCACGTTGGTACCTGTACCTGATAATCCTGCCAGTGCCGAAGCGCCGGCAAGTTGTAAGGTTGCAGTGGTGCCGGGAATTACCGCCAGGGTTGAGGTACTGGTTGCGCCATTGCTGGTTTGTATAGTGCCTGCAACAGAAACGGTGCCACCGGTTATTTTAAAGGCGGCATTTAACGCATTACTGCTGGCATCAACGGTGGATGTCAAACTTGCACTGCTGGTTAAACTCATGCTGGCTACAGATGTCGCCAGCGTTTGGGTATAAGCTGCCGGCACACCAAGGGTGGTGTTTGCAGTAACATTTATACCTGCTGCCGCAACTGTGCCTGCGCCCGAGATGGTTGCTGTTAAGCCCAATCCCGAATTTGCATCGCTTTGATAAGTTATAGCGCCGCTTAAATTTAAGGTGCTGCCGGCATTCACCACGAAACCGCCCGCCTGGGCAGTGGTGCTAACCGCCGACACCTGGGTGCTGCTGGTGCCAATAACTACCGAACCTACGTTTATCGTGCCTGACCCTGCAAGTACGTTAGGGAAATTATCGAATGTTTGATTTACCCCGATACCCGCAATATCTGTGGCAGTTGGAACCGCGCCGGTAGCCCAGTTAGTGGCGTCGTTCCAGTCTGTGCTGGTTACCCCTATCCAGTCCACATAACCACTGCAGGCTATGGAAATAGTAGCGGTGCCGGTGTTACTGCTTGCATCAGTAGCGGTTACCGTATAAAGGGTCGCCGGGCTTGTAACCGACGGTGTGCCCGATATGATACCCGTTGTGGTATCAAAGTTCAAGCCGGCAGGTAAACCGGGGCTGATGGCATAACCCGTTGGTGCAGTGCCGGTATTGGTCGGACTTAGCGGAGTGATGGCTGTTCCAACCGGAAATATATCCGGCGTTAGGTAACTAAATACAGGGCCGCCCACATTTACGGTAATATTGATAACAAACATGCCACTGCCGCCCGGGTTGGTAGCCGTTACCGTATAATTTGTTGCCGGCGACGGCGTAGTCGGTGTACCGGTGATGATGCCTGTAGTAGTATCAAAGTTAAGCCCAGCAGGCAGGCCCGGGCTTATAGCCCATGTTGCCACTGCCCCGCCGGTGTTGTTTGGCACGAGCGGGGTAATTATCGATCCGACAGTATATACGTCAGGTGTGGCATAGGTAATAACCGGAGCGTCAGTTTGAACAGAGATATTCACAGTGAAAGTGGCCGAGCCGGTAACGTTGGTCGCTGTAACCAGGTAATTAATTGCGGGGGATACCGCAGTCGGTGTTCCGGAGATTATGCCGGTTGTGGTATCAAAATTTATCCCTGGCGGTAAGCCCGGAGTAATGGACCAAGTGGCCACCGCGCCGCCAGTGTTGGTAGGTGTTAAAGCTGGTGCTATCGCGATGCCGACATTATATACGTCAGGTGTTGTATAGGAAATATTTGGCAATGCCGGATTGCAGGTGATGGTTACTGTAGCCGTGCCGGTAAGGCCGGCCGCATTGGTGCCGGTTATAGTATACGTTACCGGGCCGTTAACCGTGGTCGGAGTTCCGGTAATACTGCCATCTGCATTAAGCGTAAGCCCCGGAGGCAGTGGGCCATTTGTGGTAACCGAAGCGCTGGTAAGCGGGCCGCCGCCATTAGGAATGGCAAATATCGGGTTCAGCGTCGGGATGGGCGTACCATCCGTATACGTTTGCGGCGAAGTATAGGTAAAACTTGGCGGGTATGCGCAAGTGATGGTAACGGTGGTTGTCGCCGGACCGCCGTCGCTGCCGTAAGCTGTTATCGTGAACACAGTGGTCGCAAATGTGGCTGTCGGTGTTCCTGAAAAAGTACCTGTCGTTGTATCGAAGGTTAAACCCGCGGGTAACGCGCCACCACTTAATACATAATAATATGGCGCGTATTTGGTAATCGTTCCGGCAGTATAATTGCTTGCATACAGATTACCTGATGCGTCCATAGTAACGCCGCGCGGATTGGTGGCGGCGGTTGAACCGATCAGCGTGCCAAGGACATTGTATTCCTTTATCGTGTTTGTTCCCGAATCGCCTATATAAAGATCACCTTTCGCATCCCTGTAAATACTGTAGGGGGTAGTAAAACCTGAAGCAATCGTGGCTTCATAAGTTCCTGAAGAATTGTATTCTTTAATGGCCTTGGAGGTGCCCTGGTCTACCACATAAATATTCCCGTTAGGATCAACTGTTATGCCAACCGGCGAACCGGTAACAATTAGTTGTGAAGTTACGCCGGTGCTGGCGGTGTATTTCCAAACGAATCCTTCAGTGACATCGGTGAAATAAAGATTTCCCGATGCGTCGATAGCAATTCCGTCCAACGACCCCTGATTGAAAAAGTTGTTATTGCGTGCAGTGGTATTTGTGTTTTGTAAAACCCCCGCAGCGCTATAAGTATACACGTCGCCGTTTGAGTTTGAAACATAGAATTTCCCGGAAGCATCAACCACCACGCCGGTGTTGCCGGTTGCGGCTACGGTAAAGTTGGTGGCGACACCCGCTGGAGTGTATTTGGTAACCCTGGCTACGCCATTTTGGCCAACCCAAATATTACCGCTTGCATCAGTAAATAAGCCCCAGGGTTGGTTTAACCCCGTTGCAAATGATGTACCGGCATTATACCCGGCCGCTGCGAGCGGGCCGCCCGATACTGCTGGTGCTAACGGAGTAATAGCCGCGCCTACAGGGTAAACATTAACAGATGGCGTATAGCTGATCACCGGCGGATTCACAACACACGATATGGTTACCGTTGTTGAGCCGCTGCCACCGGCATTGTAACCGGTGACCGTTAAAGTTAAAGGGCCAAAAACAGTTTGTGGCGTACCGGTAAATACGCCTGTCGTCGTGTTAAAGCTTAGCCCCGGCGGCAAGGTGCCGGTAAGAGAATAGCCGCCGGTCGGCGCATATTCGGTAACGGTATTAGCACTATAGTCAGAAATGAAAAAGTCACCCTTGCCATCGCTTACAACCCCGCGCGGACTGTTGAAGCCCGATTCAGTTAAAATAGTCGTCGCCAGGTTCGAACTGTACTCAGTCATGGTTTTCGCCCCTGTGTCAGTTACATATATGTTTCCTGAATTATCGATGGATATCCCGGAAATAGTCGTGCCGAATTGATGTTCGACTGTAAATGTACCCGATGAATTGTATTCATCTATTCCGGCGACGCCGCCGCCTAAGCCAAAATCACCATAATCGTTGTCGGCAACATAAATATTGCCGGAAGCATCGACCGCTATCCCTCCGCCAATATGGCCAATTGTGACAGGAAAGCCCAAGATGTTGACTGTTGCAGGGCCTATAGTGGTTACTGTCCCGCCTGAATATTTTTTAATATTGTTATTGCCGCTATCAGCAATATATAAATTGTTTGAACCATCGATGGCTATGCCGGTCGCTGTTGTACTAAGGCCAAGACCGGTCAGCGCCGTACCCGCTCCTGAAAGGTTTCCGCCGGCAAATTTGACCACCTGCTTTGATGTCTGGTCCAGCACATAGGCATTTCCGGAAGAATCAAAAACAATACCGACAGGCCCTGTACCTGCCCCCATCGTATAGGTGGTAACCGTGCCGGTCGTGCTGTATTCGACGATGGAGTTGCCCGAGAAATTGGCGACGTATAAATTTCCGGCAGCATCAACAGCCATGCCGTAAGGGTTATTAAGACCATCTGAACCTGACAATATTGTTGTAGGCGAGTAGGTGCCTGGCGGGGCCACTGTCCCCCCTGTATTTGTTGGCGGCCCCAGTGATGGTATCGCAGTACCTACCGTATAGGGCGCAGGATTGGTGTAACTCAATACAGGGGGCTGCGGGTTAACAGTAATATTACCATCAACATAAACAATATTATAGTTAGCGGGGTTAAATGTGCCGCCCGTAGCAGCCGATGGTACAACCGAGTTGGTATAAGTTGCAACCGGGTCTCCCGCGGCTGCACCCGTGCCATAAGTAATGGTTACGCTGCCTACGGTTTCGCCGGGTGCCAGCCCTGTAGCGCCAAAAGCAGTGGAACCCGCGCCTCCCGTTAAAGTAGTGCCGAACGTTTTGGTAACGCTATTGGCGGTAATGGTTAGGGTGCCCTGTCCTACAACAATATCGCCGGGTACATATGTTATGGTATAATTACTCGCCAAAAAGCCATTACCGCCTGTTGCGGCGGAAATAGTTATCTGACCCGGATAAGAGCCCAGTGCCGCCGTTGCAGTTGAACCGGTACCGTAAGCAGCCGTAACTCCGGTAACCGTGTTCCCGTTTTGCTGACCGGAATAAGTAAACCCGGTGGTGATGGCTCCGCCGGTTAAAGTAGTGCCATAAGGCTTATTGTTCGTGCTTGCAGTAACGGTTAATGGCGCCGGGGTTACTGTTCCGTTAAGGGGTGCGTAGGTTATGGTGTAATTGCCGGCGGTAAGACCTACCTGCCCCGATGGCGTCACGGTATAACTTAGGCCGGCTGCCCTTGTAGTCGACTGGGCGTTGGCATTCATAGTTAAGAACACACTGGTAATTGCATCTCCGGGCGCAAGCGTGCCCGAAGTAACGGCAAAATTAGTAGTATAGGTGCCGCTGGCTAACGCCGTTCCATAAGGTTTCGAAGGACCTGTTGCACTAATGGTAATTACGTCTTTGGTAACGGTCATTGTGCCGTTAGAATAGGTAATGGCGTAGTTTGACAGGCCGCTCCCTACCGCCGCGGTCGGCACAATGGTGTAGGGGCTGCCCGCAACCGACGCGTTCGACGCGGCGCCCGCGCTGGCAAGTGTAACACTGGTTATTGCATCACCTGGCGCAAGCGTACCCGAGGTTATAGTGAATTCGGTACCTGCAAAAGTGAATGTCGTTCCATACGCCTTAGTCTGGTTATTTGCTTTAATGGTTAACGGCTCGGCCGTAACGGTGCCGTTATACGGAGTATAGGTGATGGTATAATTGTTAACGTTAAAAGTGCCGCCGCCCGTTGCCGCGGATGGCGTAACCACGTAAGGCTGGCCTGCTGCAGTCGTTGCAGACAAACCGTTGGCATCGGGTGTCAGGGTTACGCTCGAGACCGTTTCGCTGTTAACCAGGCCGGTGGCGGTAAAATTAATAGTGCTTGAACCTGCTGTTAGTGCGGTTCCATAAGGTTTTAGCGGACCCGTGGCTGCGATAGTCAGCGCTGCGGGGTTAACCGTAAAACTTACTGTTGCGGGGCTGGTGCCACCGGCATTGGTAGCCGTGATTGTTACACTGGTTACAGCGGTTACCGAAGGCACACCTGTAATTGCGCCGGTGGAAGTGTTAAGCGTTAAGCCGATTGGCAGGGTGCCGCTCGTTACCGCATAGCTGGCCACCGGGCCGCCCGTATTGCTGATAACATCGTTGATGGTGGTTCCGTAAGTTACCACATAGGAAGCATTGCTGTAAGAGATATTCGGCGCCGCCGGGTCAGTTACCGTCATGGAAATCGGCGCTGACCCGCCGCCACCTGAATTACTTGCTGTAACGTTGCCCGTGAAACTACCAGCCACTGTGGGCGCAACAGTAAACGTACCTGTGGTAATATCAAATGTGATACCCGCGGGTAATGACCCGCTCGTGATCGTTAGCGTGTAATTCCCCGAAACTGCCCCGCCTGTGTTGGTGATGGTTGCAGTTGTATTTGATATCCCCGTGATAAATGAATAAGGGGTACCGGCATAAGCCAAAATCGGCGCCGGAAGGCTACAGGATATAGTAAAGGTGGCGGTAACGGCTGTACCGGCTGCATTGTAGGCCGTCACGGTATAAGTAGTTGAGCCGAAGCTTGTTGTCGGCGTTCCGGAAACCGTGCCTGTTGTGGGGTCGAAGCTTAAACCAGGTGGCAAAGTGCCCGATAAATGATAGCCACCTACAGGGGGGTACTTGACTACGGTATTATTGCCGAAATTTGAGACGTAGAGATTTCCCTGGCTATCAACCACCATTCCCTCCGGGTTATTGTTACCGGTAATAGTTGTAAGCAGCGTACCGCCGGAATTATATACTGTTACGTCATCGGTATTATTATTGCCAATATAAATATTGCCGGAAGCATCGATGGATAAACCGAGGGGGTTGTTGCTCAACGCGGTCACAGGTGTGCCTACAATCGTACCAGCCGAATTATATTTCACCAGTTGCCTGTTTCCAAATCCGCCATTATCCAAAACATAAATATTGCCGTTTACATCCACGGCAACGTTTTCAGGTGTGTGCGTATCAGTAATGGTTTGTAAAAGTACACCGGCACTACTGTATTGGTATATTTTACCGGCGCCACTATCCACAACGTAGAGGTTCCCCGAGGCGTCAATCGCTATGGCTGTGGCGGCGTTCAGGGTTGTAGGAACATAACTGGTCGAGAGCACGGTACCTGTAGGGCCGATTTTGACTACTTTGCCATTATTTGTACCGGTACCCTGGTCCAATATATAGGCATTGCCAGAGCCATCAAATACTAAACCAACCGGCCGTGAAAGGCCGGTTCCGAAAGTGCTCTGATAAGTTCCGGCTGAATTCCAATAACTTATAGTGTTATTGTTATAGTTCGCTGCATAAATATTGTTGTTAACCGGATCAATGGCCATACCATACGGACTGTTCAATGTCGCACCGGTGAGCGTGGCTCCGGTTCCAAAGCCAAAAGTATTCACCCCCGATGAAGTAGGGCTAAGCGGCGTGATAGCAACATTGGGTGTATACGCAGCCGGCGAAGCATAGCTTAAAGTCGCCGCCGCGACTATTTGAATGGTAAACGTATTGCTATTAACGCCGTTGGTACCCCCTACCCTCGCTGTAACACCATAATTTGTGGTCGCAGTTACTGTCGTAGGCGTTCCGGTGATGGTTCCGTTCGCATTCAGCGTTAGGCCTCCAGGCAACGTTGTGCTGCGTCCACCCCCTGCCCTGAGCACCGAGTTGGCTACACCGCCGCTTGCGGTAGGGGTTAAATTAACGGCGACGCCTACGGTAAAAATATTTGGTGATGAATAGGTTATGGTTTGAGCCCCAGCCGTATTCCTCAGCAATAAAAACCCAAATGCAACCGATAAGAAAAGTAAAAGTTTTTTCACGATACGCCCTGTTTTAGTATGATCAATAATTTATACTTGCGTTGATAAATTATCGCAGGCGGCACAATTACGCAGCCGCCTAAACTTGCAGGGTTAATCCAATAATTTATCAAAACCCCTGTAGCATAATGCAATAACAGTGCTACGGGGCCATTAAAGTACTAATAATACTTTATTATCCCGAAACGTATGTGAATAACTTTATATTTTTGCGTATTATTTACCAATAGTTGCGTATTGGTTTTTCGTATTGCTTATTAATTAACTTTTGGTGTGTATTAAATGGGAATTGCAGTAATTTTTTCTACACTTCTGTTTCGAAAATTCCCCTTTAGGGCGAGTTATTAACACGCCGTTGTCTGTCGCAATTGCTTTGTGCTTGCCCATTCGAAAATGGGCCCATCGTGAGGGATGGAGGACATCAATTGGTATGTGGCGGTGGCAGAAGTTACCGTCATACCTAAAGGAGACAATAAATGTGAATTTGGAAATGCCTGTTTGGCCTTACAATTTTACAAAAGAGCTTTTTCCCACCACTTTATTGTCGCCCTTGCTGATCACCTGTACAAAATAGGTTCCTGGAGCAAGGTTGCTGACATTATCCTCCCACGTGGCCGACGAAGAAATGGCCGACCTAACCGTTACACCCCTTATGTTTACTATTTTAATGTCATAGGTTAAAGCGTTGTTCGGTTTTGAGGCTGTGAAACTTTGCTGTACAGTACTTAGTTGTAAATGCGAATCGGACAACACATCGCCGCCCGCCGAATTTATGGCCAGGGTAATATAGCCGTTGCTTGGATTGGGATAAACGTTAACCGCGTTACCCGCCTGTGCCGCGACCGGCTTTCGCGAATCGATCGTGACGATATTTGACCAGGTAACCGTACCGTTCATGTCTGTTGTTTTCAGTCGGTATAGGTTGGCCCCGTCTAACGGGCTTTTATCCAGAAAATTATATAAGCCGCTTCCATTGGATGAAAGCGAATCGAGCACAAAAAATGTCGCTCCGTCGTCGATGCTTCGCTCGACTAAAAACCCGGTATTGTTTTGCTCATTTTGTGTGGTCCAGGTAAGCTCGTTGCCAATTGTTTCTTTCCGGCCGTTGAAACCGGTCAACCGGAAGCATAAAGCCTGGCTCTGCCTGATCACTACCGTAAACCTGTTAGCGCCGAAAGTTGTGGTGTCATTTTTATTGATACTGAATGCGTAACTGTTGGTGGTGCGCAGGTTTATCGAGTCCTTGGCATATTTATCCATGAGCCAGATATCGAAGATTTGCGGTATTGAATCAAGCTGCGTACGTTCCAGTGTAAACGTGTTACTACCCGCAGCTTCAACGTCAAGCGGAATGATCAACTCTGTAAGGGCCGGAAGCGGCACGATATTCACCGATAGCTGCACATTATCCGAGGAAAGGCTCGAGAGCCCTTCAAGGGCGCCAATGCCGGGCATGTATTTCGAATCAAGCTGGTTATTATATTGCGTAGTAGCGCCAGGATAAAATCCGATGGCTATATCGTCATTGTTGAACGCGTCTAACACCATCTTTAAACGTAACAATGGGATTTGCATACTGCCTGAACTTTTGACGACAGGCTTAGAAGCTAATGCTGAAACACATATCAGGGCAGTGAACAGGGTGGGTAAAATTCGGTTGACCATAATAATCTCTTTTAATTGAGAATCCTGGTCTACCAATAATTTTATCAAAGGCATAGTAGTGTATGCAACAACCACGCCAAATGTCAAAATGGGACATTAAACAGCTTTAAATCAGCTAAATGGCATCGTTTATGGAAATTGTTCCGATTTTCGGAATTATTCCTGTATAGAATACCGGGCATTATTTCTCAAATAGGTCAAATGGCGCCGTATGCACTTTTCACAGGGAGGACATGGTCCTAAAGCCCCAGATAAATAAGACAAGAATTTAAGCTCCCCCATCTTTCAAACAGAGACCTTATTAATAACTTAAATACCGGTGGCTGCGGCCTTAAACCGGCTATTACATTTTAACAAAGGTCCCTTTGCCTACCAGGCTTTTGTCTTTATCATTGACCACCTGGATGATGTATGTTCCCGGCAAAAGCGAACTTATGTTCGACTGCCAGTTAGCACTTGCGGAAATCCCGGACTTTATAACCGTCCCGGTAATGTTGATGATCTTGATGTCATAAGCCTGCGCTGCCGGCAGCATCGGTGCAGTGCTCCTTAAGTCTAGTAACGATGGGTTTGTTGTGGCGTTATTGCCGTTTTGGCTAATTGCCAGGTTTACCATTGACGAAGCGGGGTTGGGGTATATGTCTATATTGCTTTTGGCCAGCACGGCATTGCCAAAGCTAAGCTTAACGGCATTTGAATAACTTATCGTTCCGTTAAGGTCAGTTATTTTTAACCGGTACAGGTCGGTGGTAAGCGGTGGGTTTTTATCCAAAAAGCTGTACGTGCTTTGCCCGGCCGATGTCATCCAGCCGAGCGCATTAAAGGTTACGCCCCCATCACTGCTGCGTTCAACAGTAAAGTTGGTGTAGTTTTCCTCATTCTCGGTATTCCACACAACCCGGGCCCCATTTGCAGCTTTGGCAGCCCCAAAACTTAACAGGTGAATCCCTAAAGCAGGGTCCTGCCGGATAAGTAAGCTAAAACGGTTCTTTCCAAAACTGTTTGTATCGCTTAGCTGCACATCAAACCGGTAAGTCTGATTATGCCTCATGTCGAGCGAGTCTTTTTTGTAAGCATCCTTCAGCCAAATTTGGTATATCCCAGGGATGCTTTGAACTTGTTTCATATTCAGCGCATATACTCCATTAGCGCTTGCATAAACATTCAATTTAATGCCCTGAGCGTGTTTTTTTGGGAAAGGCATATTATTGATTGCCACCGGAACACTGTCTGCAGTCATACTGGCCAGTGCCACCAGGCCGCTTCCCGGCAGGTGCTGCGCATCTTCGTTGATATCATAAGTATTTTTTGCCAGGCTGCTAAAACGGATCACCGTTTCTTCATTGTTGACGGAGTCAGCTGCCAGTTCGAGCCGTAAAAGTTGAAGCACATTATTGGCAATTGGGGCTTTGCTTAGCAACAGTGTGGTGCCGGTTGCTTGTGTGGGCCCGGTTAGCTGTGAATTTGTTTTGGCCGATTCATTAAACGTTAGGCTGGCGCCAGCTGCAGCGGCTTTTACAAAAAATCCCTGCCCGCTGGGGATAACATTACTGCCGCCGTTTAACCCAACCCCGCCGCTGTAGGTTGCGTACATTTTTTTTACTTCGTTAAAAACATAGATGGTTGGACCGACATTAGGGCCGTAAATGCCGGCTGACGAACTGCTTGCACTGAAGTTGTTCCAGTCGATCGAACTCGCATAGGGGTTACCCACCAGGTTATAGCCCTGGTAGCCGGCATTGCCGGTCACCGAATCATATTGCAGGTTAGCCAAACCGGTGTACCAGTTGGTTACTGTTACGGCTTGTTGGTTCAGTGTACCGGTTGAAACAAAAGTATTTGCTTCCGCGCTGGTGGTTAAAATGTATTTGGTAGCGATGTTTGAAAGGTCTCCCCGGTAAAAAAACATGATGCCCGTTCCGGCGGTCAAATTAAATGTTCCGTCATAATCGACGCCAATGGAGTAAGCGGGCGAGTTATTGATCTTGTTAACCCCCCTGAAATTCCCGGTGTTAAAAGTATTATTGGTGAATGCCACGTTATCACGATAGAGGTACATCGACGGGTTGCCGCTTTTGGTCATGCCGCCGCCCGTTCCTAATGTTCCGGTAATGGGCGCGTAGTTGGCAAGGTAACTTAACGAAAAATAATAGGCTGATCCAACGTTAGCAGTGTATACCGGCGACGACAACAGCCGATACCCTCGGTAAGAGTTGCTGCCTCCGCTGATATAACGCTGTACATTTACGGTTCCTGTGATGGCGGAGGTAGAGGGAATAGGCCCCACGGTTGCTGAGCCTGTACTCAATGAATTCAATGTAAGTATTCCCCCGGTCTGCAACGTAGTGCTTGCCTCCATAGTTAACACACCTATTGACGATACCGCGAAGCTGCCCGTTCCGGATAGGGTTTTGGTGCCTGTGCCGCTAAAGTCAACGTTGTTTAACGTTGTCCCGGTTGTGCTGTTATCAGTAAGCGCCTCGGCCGAAGCGCCGTTGAAATATACGGTACCCGTGCCTGCTGTAAATGTAGAGCTGTTGGTATAATTACCGCTGACGGTTAAGTTGCCTGATGAAAGTGTTAAGGTACTTGAATTGGACAAGCTTCCGTCGACGGCTATGTCGCCAGTCCCCGCTGTTATCGTGGCGGAGTTGCTCAGGTTGCCGCCAACATCCAATATGCCCGAAGAAAGCGTCATAGACCCCGAGTTGGCCACATTGCCGTTAACTGCGGTGCTGCCTGCCCCGCCGGAGATCGTCGACGTGTTGGTCCAATTGCCGGCAACCGACGTATTGGTGGCGCTCGCGCCGGCGGGGGCAAAATTTACAGGGCTGTTGGTGGTCAGGTCGCCGGCAACCTTTAAGGCCCCTACCGAACTGCCACCGACCGTTGCTGTGCCGGTGGCCTGAATGATCAAGTTATCATAGGAAGCCTTGCTAGTATCGATAGTGCCTCCACCCGATCCAAAACCGGCCGTTGCGGTGGTAACGATGGACGGGCTTGCCGCGGTATAACTAACCGTTCCGGTTCCGCCGTGGTCACCATAAAAATTGACCGAGGCATAGGGGCTTGGAATGGATGGGATGGGATTAGCGTTGGAAAGATATAAGTGCGGCGTAGTGGCCGCCCCGGTTGCCTGGGTTACGGTGTTAATGGTAAAATAGGCGGCGTTGGTTTTATTGATGCCGCTTAACTTGGTAAAGATCACCTGGCCGGCCAGGTACATGCTTCCGTTTTCAAGCCTGAAACCGCTGCCATTCTGTATATTGGCATTGGTAATAATCGTCACATTTCCTGAAACGTTGAGGGTTGCGACATCTGACAAAAGAAAGTTATTGGTGCCCGAAGTACTGACACCGCTTCCGACGGTGATACTGGTACAACTGATTGTACCGGTTCCCTGTAAATAGTCAAAAATAGTAAAGCCGCCGGTTGTAGTGTTGATGTCCTGCGTAATGGTACCCACGGTTAACGTAGCGCCGTTTACGGTTAGTTTCGCGCCATTTTTTTGAAATCCACCGCCAAACTCGATCGAAGCGATGGTCAATGATGATGTCAATGTAGGCTGACTGGTAAATGTCGCAGTCATTCCGAACCGAACGATATCAGTAGTGCGGCCCGCTGAACCAGGATAGTCGCCCGAACCGCCGGTTTCAGTCCACGAAGTTGATGCTGCCCAGGTTGTACTGCTGCCTTTCCAATCGAAGGTGAGAGCAGAAGCCTGGAACGAAAAGCAGGCAAGCGTCAGAAACAAAAAAATAAACAAAAATCGCCGTTCCATAGATCATTTGAATTAATGATCGAGGCCCTGTTCAATTTTTATTTATCAATAGGTTCGCAATAACGTATTTGCCATAATGCATGTGGCAAATAGTCCAACCTGAGACCATAAATTGCCACAAATCGCGGGTATACGCAAGCAACAAATATATAGAGTAAATATAAGGATATTATTAATCAATAATTAAAACATTAACGATGTTTTTTTTCTTAGCTGTTGCAAAGTTGACATTATGGAGACGCTTTGTGCGGGCAATTGCAATTACATTTTGACAAACATTGTCCTGCCCACCGTGCTGTTATTGGTTTTGTTTTGAACCTGTATAATATAAGTACCCGGCGTTAAACGGCTTATATCCGATTGCCAATTATTTGAAAATGAACTCGATTCCTTTACAACGGAGCCGGCGATGTCAACGATCCTGATACTATATGAAGAACTGCCTGTAGCCAGCGGTGTAACCAGATGCGGCGTCAAAAAGAGGTTTTGGAGGGCTGTCTGACCTGCCCCCATCAAATTTGATAACGCCTCTCCATTTAGTTGCCCAATAGATAAATTTATAATACCGTTTACAGGATTGGGATAAATACTGATATTGCTGCCGGCGGCAGCGCTGGTGTTGCCATAAACAAGAGTGACAGCATTTGAATAGGTAGAAACGCCGTTTAAATCCTGCATCAACAGGCGGTAGGTGTTTGACCCTTGCAGTGGATAATTGTCCAGGAAATCGTATGTCGCCTGCCCGTTCGAGACAATCCCTCCAAGCGTACTAAAGGTTACCCCGCCATCAGTGCTGCGCTGAATGGTAAAATTGGTATAATTCTCTTCATTTTCTGTTGTCCAGGTTATCTGCGAACCTGATTGCACTTTTACAGCCGAAAAGCTCAGCAGGTGCACTGCCAGCGCCGCATCCTGTCTTACGACGATCGCAAAGCGGTCACTGCCATAGCTCGCGGTATCACTAAGGTCGATATCGAAAACATAGGTAGTATTGTGTCGAATATCCAGCGAATCCTTTTTATAGTTATCTATCAGCCAAACTTTGTAGATGGCAGGGATAGGGCTGAAATCGGTGCGCTGGATGGTGTACTGGCCGCTTGCTTTTGCCGAAACAAAAAGTTTTATCGCCTGGGTAGCGGCATTTTTGGGAAAAGGAACCCATTTTGCCGAAGTTTTTATACGATCGGTGCTTATTGCGGCGATCGATTCGACAGCCCCGGCACCCGGGAGAAATCCCGAGTCGGTATTGGGATCATAATTCGTTGTCGAAGAAGCGTCAAACCCGATCACCGCGTCATCGTAATTGGATGAATCTATAACGACCTTCAGCCGGATATAGCTGTTATAAGCCGTTTGGCCGACAGGGGTGCCCATCAGTAAGTTGCCGCTGGTGACCTGGCTGTTGGTTTTTGCGCTTTCGTTAAAAGTCAACGTGGGCGACGAGTTGTTTGCCTGTACAAAAAAGCCTTGCCCGCTGGGTATTATATTACCCGCGATGCCCGTGGAAATATGGGTGCTGGCATTGTAGGTATCATAATTGCTGGTGGCAGGGTTAAGAATATAAATTGTGGGATTGACATGGTTCCCATAGATCGCCGCACCCGAACTGGCGTTGCTGAATGTGCTCCAGTCGATTGAGCTTGGGTATGGGTTGCCAACAAGGTTAAACCCGCGGATGGCGGAATTTCCGGCATTTGTGGTGGTATATAATAAGCCCGCTGTGCCGGTCCACGACACGACTGAATAGGTCCCCTGGTTTAAATTCCCTGTTGCGTTGAAGATCACACTTTCGGGTGAGACATAAGGATATGAGGTCTTGCTGGGGCTGCCGCTGATATGGGTGACCTTATCGCCCCTAAAATACATCATGTAGCCATCGCCTGCATAAACATTTGCCGAGCTGTTCGTGACATCGGTCGTTGCAATATGCCCTGTTGTCAGCGTATTATTGATATCGGTAACGCCTATAAAATTGCCGCTGGTAAAAGTGGCGTTACTTGGCGTGTAGTGCTCGTTAAACAAGTACAAGCTCGGGTTGCCGGCGGTGGTGCCATAAGAGGATGTACAGTCCGTAATAATGGTGCCGGCACCAAGATAGTTAATGCTATAGGGATAGTTGCCGCCTGCGTCAGCGCCCTCATTTACCGGCGACGACATTAAACGGTAATTGCGCCCCAGCCATCGATGGGTTACACCGCTGAAATTAGCGTTGCCCTGTACAAAGCGTTGTACCGTAACAAAACCAGTGATCAGGCTTCCGGAAGGGATAGCGGCTACCGTAGCAGTACCGGTCGTATCCGATTTTAAAGTCAGATAAGCGGTTGCCGCTGTGCCCGCAACCAATTTGGTGGTGCTGCCTACCATATACAAAACCCCCGTCGGCGATACGGCGAAACCGCCGGAACCTGACATGATTTTAGGATTGGCAAGCGAGGTACCGCTAAAACTTACATTATTGAACTGGGTACCGGATGCGCTAATATCAGACAGACTTTGCGCAGCTGAACCATTGAAATACACCGTTCCCGCCCCGGCAGTAAAAACAGAGGTGTTTTGGTATAAGCCATTAATAAAATCATTTTCAGCATTGCACTGAAAAGTACCTCCGTTGTTTTGGAAAGTAGTGCTCACCGTAACCACACCCGGGCCGGCCCCGCCTGCTATTGTTCCCCCTGTGTTTTGCAGGACAGCGGTCGTTAAGCTTCCGGTTCCAAGCTGAAAGGTTCCGGCGGTGTTTTGAAGTGCATTGGTTATGGTGATGTTCCCGCTTCCCTGCGTCACGTTACTGCTGTTCGTCCAGCTGCCCTCTATTGTTGCCGTGGTGTTATTAGTGCTCAGCAATACTGAAGTCGTCGAACTTGTGAGGTCATTGCCGACAGTTAATGTGCCTGCATCAACCGTTTTTGGGCCTGCGCCAGTCAGCTCCAGGTATTGATAGGTTTGCGGGGTATTGTCAAGGCTTGCGGCGCCATTGGCGTAAACCTCCTGGCTGGCCCCATTATAATATACCGTACTTGTACCCGTACCTCCTGTATTGTTATAAAAATCAATAGTACCTGCAACACTTGCTGTATTTATTGGCGCAGCATTAGTGAGTTGTAAAACCGGGCTTAATGCCGAACCGGAAGGTATATCCACGCTAAATTTTGGCGTGGCAAAAACCAGCGACAGGACCCCGCTGTTGGTATTGGCCGTTAGCAGGGTGCCATCTATTGTAGTCGTACCGCCCTCAAGCGAAAATGTTGCATTGATCAATCCAACACCCACTAAAAGTACGCCGAAATCGGTTGAGTTCACGGTCACATCGCCTGTTACGTGAAAATTGCTGATGGTCGAAATCACTTCAGTTTGATCGACTGCCAAAACCGGCGGAAAGATATCCGAGTTACCCACCGTTAATGAGGCGCCGGTAAGCATGCCTGCCCCCGCGATAGTGGTCGTGATGTTACCGGCGTTATTTGAGTTTTGAATGATAGCACCGGTAACCGCAAGTGTAAATCCGCTGTTTATGGTAAGCGTTATGTTTTTTGATGTGCCGAAAGTAAGGCTGGCGATGGTGGTAGTTGCACCCGAATTTAAGGTTGGCTGGTTGGTGAACGCCACAACGCCTATCCTCACCGCATCGCCTGATGCGGGCGCCGATCCTGAGCTCCAGTTTGTGCCGGTACCCCAGTCGGTGTTTGTTGTTCCTTTCCAGTCGACCGTCGCGGCTGAAACCCGGTTTATTGCTGCCAATGCAATCAGCCCGCAGAGGGCTGGTTTAAAAAAATGGGCAGCGGCTCTATTTATTTTTGTCTTTTCCATGTTCTCCAATTAAACCCATACACCGTGAGAATCTATATCCTGAGATTTCTCACAGGCGCCTTTTGTACAATTGGGTTTAGTGGGTATTTTTACGTGGCCATATATGACTATGTTGCGTATTAATAAATATAATTGTTAACATTCGATGTTGATAATTAAAATCATAAGAGGCGGTTTTTGCTTTGAAAAACCGCCAAATCACCTATAGTCCACCCCGTTAAATCACCCTGAAAGGAGTTTGAACATTTATTTTTATTATCAACAGGAATATGTTTCATATATTATATAATTTCCTGTTGATTAATAATAGATATTCCTATAAGTTTTTAACTCGTTCATTATCAGCAAATAGCGGACTTGGCCTTTATTAAATAATTTCCTGAAATGAAAACAATTTTCGAGCCCCCCACCTGGGCGCAGAGGCACCCACGGGCTTTAAAGGATAGTGTGCATAGATCAGGGCTTCATTTGAAGGGAAACCAGCAACAGTATTGATCTCTTTTCTATCAAAAGGGAATTAAAGAAGCAAAGAAAATCGGTTGGATCAGATATGTATCGGGCGGTTCTCGGTGGCAGCCAGGCATGCTTCGCGCATGGCCTCCGTGTACGTTGGGTGCGCATGGCTCATTCTCGACACATCTTCAGCCGAAGCCCGGTATTCCATAGCCGCCACTGCTTCGGCGATCATATCAGCAGCACGCGGGCCAATCATGTGCACGCCCAATATTTCGTCTGTCTTCGAATCGGCCAATACTTTAACAAACCCGTCCAAATCGCCGCTGGCCCGGGCGCGCCCGCTGGCTTTAAAAGGAAATGACCCGGTTTTATATTGAATGCCTTGTTCTTTAAGTTGCTCTTCCGTCTGGCCAACAGCCGCAACTTCGGGCCAGGTGTAAACGACGCCTGGGATAAGGTTATAATTGAGATGCGGTTTTTGACCCGCAATAATTTCGGCTACCAACGTGCCTTCATCTTCGGCTTTGTGTGCCAGCATAGCGCCCTTTATCACGTCGCCGATGGCAAAAACGCCCTTAACGCTGGTTTCCAAATGATCGTCTACGGTAATTTTCCGACCACGATCTTCTACCGTTAAGCCGATTTTATCGAGGCCCAATCCGTCTGTATAAGCTACGCGGCCAACAGCCACCAGGCAATAATCGCCTTTAAGCTCTTTCTTTTCGCCTTTGGGGTCGTCAAAACTGACGGTTACTTCGTTACCTTTTGCCGTTGCGCCGGTGACCTTATGACCAAGGTAAAATTCCATGCCCAGCTTTTTCAGCACCTTCAGCAATTCGCGGCCAAGCCCCCTGTCCATCGTGGGAATAATGGAATCCATAAATTCGATCACCGAAACTTTCGAACCCAAACGGGCATAAACTGAACCCAGTTCCAGCCCGATCACTCCCCCGCCGATCAATACCAAATGTTTTGGTATTTCTGTCAGCGCCAAAGCTTCGGTAGAGGTAATAATGCGTCTCTTATCTGTTTTAATAAACGGCAATGTTGACGGTTTTGAACCGGTGGCAATGATCACGTTTTTGCTGGTAATCTCCTGCTCGATATTATCTGCCTTCTTTATCGAAATGGTGTTTTTATCTTTAAAAGATCCTAAGCCATGATAAACGTCGATCTTGTTCTTTTTCATCAGGAAGGCGATACCGCTGGTGTTTGCGTTTACCACCTCCACCTTTCGTTTCATCATCTGATCAATGTCAACAGCTAAGTTATCCACTTTAATGCCGTGTGCCGCGAACGCATGTGCCGCATTGTGATAATGTTCGGAGGAATCAAGCAGTGCCTTGGAGGGAATGCAGCCTACATTGAGGCAGGTACCGCCCAAACTATCGTATTTTTCAATTATAGCAGTTTTTAAACCCAGCTGGGCACAACGGATAGCAGCCACGTAGCCGCCCGGGCCCGAACCGATTACAACAACGTCATATTGCATAAGCGCTTATTTATTGGAGCGCAAAGTTAATCAATAATGCTGCCCGATGAAATGATTAGACAGGTTTAGTGGCAAAAGTTGACGTTGGATTGATATCGCAGGCTGATTCTGTCGCACGTTTATCTATCTCCCGATACCCCGAACTTGATTTTATAACGGTAGCCTCTTGTGCTGCTGTCCTCTTCCTTTAAAACCTCTTTGGTTTTTTTTGCTATCCAAAATGTTTCACTCCCTGATGCTTCAGTATGATTGAGTACCCAGCACTCCACTTTTTGCCCGTGCCCGTCGGTCAGCATATCGCTGCCGGTAACCGAATAGCCAACCTTTTCGGCCTTGCCGAAACCGGGGTCGTAATAGTTGATCATAAACGTGCGACCTTCTTTATAGGGCAGCAATTGATACACCAGCAGGTCGGCATGCCAGTTAAGGTTATAGGCATCAAATGATTGGTTAAAATCATTGGTCGCCTTGGTTTTTACCGAGTCGGGTATTCCGCCTGCTAAACCATTTTTTACAAAATCGACCGTTTTCTTTTCGAAGTCGAATTTCATTTCATAACCCAGCGGCTTCCACCAGGTATTGTGGATGATGGTCGAAAAATCCTTCGCATCGAATACAGAGTACGCGGAATGGTAAACGGTATCGCGGTCCCATTGCTGCGTAATGATGAATGCCGGGCGGTTATCATAAGATGTTGCCTCGACATGGATTTTCACCAACGTTAACCGCTGCGCCGGGCTATCGCTGGTTTGTTTGGTATAAATAATGTAGCTGTAATTGCCGGTTTGCAACGCTTTTATGTCCAGGTCTCCGGGTTTTACCTGTAGTGTGTCCCTTTTTTCGGCAAATGCGGACACTGTTACCAACGTGAATAATGCCAGAGCAAATAGTGATTTCATAATCGTTAACGCTTCAATAGCCCAAATGTTGACCTATTTAACCGGTAACCAAAATCCCTTCAATAAACTGGCGTTAATTTTTAATGGATGGGTTAATTTCCGCTACCCTTATGCTTGGAAGTGTTTAAATCTTTGCTGCGATAAACGGTTGCTGGCTTCGAGCACGCGGGTCAATCTGACACCCTTAAACAAGCCTCATATTTTCAGCATCCCAGTGGATCACTTTATTTTGAAAATAGCTTTCGTTACAGGCCAAAGCCGGCGCCGCCGCCCTGAACCCGAATATGGCATTTTCAACGATGGGCTTGCCAAGTCGGATACCGTCGAGGAAGCTGTTCATATGGTCGATATTGGCATCATAACCATCAGGGGTACGGTATGTTGTACCCGGAAGGTTCTGCCGTTGTTTATCGGCATCAGACCATTTAGCATTGTAGGCGGCCAGCAGGCGTTTTTGCATATCGTTGGTATAGGTGGCGAGTGAATCCCATCCGCCTATGCCCGGCGCTTTAGGCATTTTATTATTGAGGATGGTGAAGCCGCCGCCCTCGTCAGACAGGTCCATCACTCCTTCGGACCCTATGATCTTGGTGGAACTATGTTCGCCCTCGCCGCTGATAAAGTTCACCCGCAAAATAGCCTGGAACGCCGGGTGTTCTTTGCACGCGGGATATTCGATCACGGCGCTCATCACGTCAGGAACGTTTCGGCCGTCTTTCCAGTAATAGGTGCCGCCGATGGCATAAATTTTATGCGGCCCCTTTGAGCCGGTGATAAAGTGTATGCCCGACAGCAGGTGTACGAACAGGTCGCCCGCGACGCCGGTGCCGTACTCGCGGTAATTGCGCCAGCGGAAAAATTTGTTGTCGTCATAGGGATGTTTGATCTTATCCTTCGCCGTGTAACGCGCCCAGTCCACCGTTTGCGGGCCCGCATCCAGCGGGATGGTATATTGCCATGCGCCCAGCGCATCCTGCCGGTTAAACGAGGCCTCGATAGAATTGATCTGCCCGATAGCCCCCGCCTGGTACATTTCCTTCGCTTTCTTAAACACAAGACTGCTCACCCGCTGGCTGCCCACCTGGAAAACCGCCTTGGTTTCATGCTGGGTGTGGACCTCGTTAAGCCCTTCGCTGATATAATGCACCATCGGCTTTTCGCTGTAAACGGCTTTGCCTTTACGCATCGCCGCCTCAGCGATGGTGCTGTGCCAGTTGTCGCTGGTGGCGATGATCACCGCGTCGATATCCTTGCGGTCGAGTATCTCATGATAATTTTTCGTGGTGAAAACAGATTGTCCAAACTCTTCTTTGGCGTGGTCGAGGCGACCGGTGTATAGATCGCAGCAGGCGGCCAGTTCGGTACCGGGGCAGGCTAGCGCCGTGCGGGTATCGTTATAACCCATAATGCCCATCCCGATGGTGGCCAGCCGGATTTTGTCATTCGGTCCAACTCGTTTTTCAGCCTGCAGGATGCGGTATTCATGCTCTTCCATTGCGGCAACAGCCGATAACGACGCCGAGGTGAGCAGGATTGAACCGCCCAGTTGTTTTATAAATTTTCTACGATCAGACGACATGGTGGTTTTAGTTTTAATTAGCTCATGCAATATAGTTGATTGGGTTGATTAGGTTGAATAAGTTGATTAAGTTTTTGCGGATACTTGATTAGGTTTTTTATCATTCTAACTTATTCAACCTACTCAACTTAATCTAACTCAATCAACTATTTCCCCGCCTCCGTTCTGTCAACCATAAATTTCAAAGCATCTTTATCAGGCAGTGTTTGTTTACCGCTGTTTTTATCAAAAACCATGGCTTGCTGGGTGGCGTTGTCGTATTTTGGCCATTCGGGTAAGCCATGTCCATTGGGGTTGCCGGTTGTCATAAAGTTTACCCAGTAGGACGACATAAGCGTAGCCAAAGGCTGATCCGCGGCCTCCCACGGACGATTCAGAAATTTCAGGTCATCCATCACGTAAGCAACCTCGCCGGTATGGAAGGCGCCGTATTTCACGTAATCTGGCGTTGCCGGCAGTTTGCGATTGAAATTATAGGCATATATGGGCGCCTTGCCCTGTTTGCTTTGCAGGCTAAGCCACTTATAGCCCGACATGGCGAAGGTTTGGTCGCGGCTCATCCTTACTTGCGATCGTGCTGCTTCTTCGTCGGTTGTTCCGGGATAGTATTTCAACACCTCGTCCGCATCGGCGCCATACTGTTTTTTGATGGCATCTATATAAGCATCTTTCTTTTTGTACGACATGATAAAGCTTTCGTCAGCGTTCCAGCCGGTAATTACCGCCACATTGTTTTGTTTGCCTTCGGCGAAGATTTGGGGAACAGGTTGAGGTAATACATACCCGTCGGTGATTGGCGAAAATCGGCCCGAAACCTTCATTAAGTCCTCTGCGGACATTTTCCGTAAGTCGGCAATACTTTGTGCATGGGCCGATTCGGCAAATTTTAAGCCTTGTTTTTCGCCGGCGTCGAGCGAGGTAGCCTGGATCAACGGATTGGCGATCATAAATGAGCCGCTTTCGGCGATGGCCTTATTGAACAATCCATGCGCCGCCGGCGATGCTACCAGGCAGTTTACGCTCATGGAGCCTGCGGATTGCCCGTCGATCGTTACATTGTCCGGGTCGCCGCCAAATGCTGCTATATTGTTTTTTATCCACTTCAGCGCAGCGATCTGGTCCAGCAAACCATAATTGCCTGATGCATGGTGGGGCGATTCTTTGGTCAGCTCAGGGTGGGCCAGGAAACCAAATACGCCTACACGATAATTTGCCGAAACGAAGATTATCCCTTTTTGGGCCAATGCTTCTCCATCATAAATTGGCACGCCGGTGCCACCACTGCTAAAGCCGCCGCCGTATATCCACAAAAACACGGGTTTTTTTTCGCCGTTGTGCGCCTTGGTCCACACGTTGAGGTACAGGCAATCTTCGCTGATAGGTTTTTCGGGGATCAGGAATTCCGGCGTATAAACCATAAAAGGTTTCGGTGTGGCCTGCATTGGGCTTGGTCCGTAAGCGTCACATTTCCGCACACCTCCCCAAAAACCAGTGTGCTGGGGGGCTTTCCATCGTAAATTGCCAACAGGCGGGTCTGCAAAGGGAATGCCTTTATAGGATACCACATCACTGGTAGCGCTTTTTACCCCCGATATTTTTCCGCCTTCTACCTGGATTGTATCATCATTTTTACCGGTAATTTTAGCTGGTGTAAATGAGTAAAAAATCACCGCACACACTGCCATTGCCGGCAGGAAGGCTGTTAACAATAACTTTTTCATGAAGATTGGTTTATAATGTGTCGACCTGACGCAATATAAAAAGTTTTAACGACGATTTTAAAACCAAAACACTTTTTAATATTATTTAAAAAGTATAATTTGCAAGCTGTTACTCCCATCAATTCAAACCTTTTAAAGATTTAATAGCATGAAAAAAATTGCTTTATCCGTTGTATGCTGTTTTACGGCCCTGATCGCATTCGCGCAAAATAATAAAAGCGGGATAGCCATTATACCCGAGCCGGTGAGCGTTATTACCAAAGACGGTCAATTTGCGCTGCCTAAACATATCTTGATACAAGCAGGGTCAACGGCGGAAGAAAAGCTGGTTTCGTCCTTTTTACACGGTAAGTTGGCCACTGCCAGCGGACGGCAGGTAACCGTCAGGAACAGCTTTTCGGTTCCTGCTACGATAAAACTGGTGTTAAATGCAAAGCCCGATACATCGATCGGCAAAGAAGGGTACCAGCTTTGGGCGGGCAAAAAAGGTATCACCATTGCGGCCAACCAGGCTAACGGGCTGTTTTATGGAGTACAAACGCTTATCCAATTGCTGCCAAAGGAAATTGAGGGCAAAGAAGCGGCGCCAAATGTGGCGTGGACAGTTCCGTTTGTGACCATAAAAGACTATCCGCGTTTTGGCTGGAGAGGCTTAATGCTGGATGTATCGCGCCACTTTTTCACCAAAGATGAGGTTGAGCAATACATCGACCAGATGGCACGATACAAATTCAACCTGCTGCACATGCATCTAACCGACGATGAAGGCTGGCGCATCGAGATAAAGAGCCTGCCACGCTTAACCACCGTTGGTGCATGGAATGTTAAAAAGATAGGGGAGTTTGGGCGCTTTTCGGCAACTACCCCGGATGAGCCGCGCACCTACGGCGGCTTCTATACACAAAATGACATCAAAGAACTGGTGCAATATGCAAAAGACCGCTTTATGGATATTATGCCCGAAATTGACGTTCCCGGCCATAGCCTGGCAGCGATCGTATCGTACCCGGAGCTTTCCTGCACCCCGGGCGCCGATAAATACGTAGTGCGATCAGGCGAACGCCTGCAGGTAGATAATACCCTAAATCCATCCAGCGAAAAAACCTATGCATTTTTAGATAAAGTAATGGGCGAAGTAGCCAAACTGTTCCCGTTCCCTTATATGCACCTGGGAGGCGATGAGTGCAGGAAAGATTACTGGCAAAAAAGCGATTCGGTAACCGCATTGATGAAACGCGAGAACCTGAAAACTTACGAAGAAGTGCAAAGCTATTTTGAAAAGCGGCTGGAAAAAATAGTGGAATCGAAGGGCAAAAAGTTTATGGGTTGGGATGAGATCATCGAGGGCGGCCTGGGGCCAAACGCAGCGGTAATGAGCTGGCGGGGGATAAAAGGCGGAATTACTGCCTCAAAGCTTGGCCACGAGGTGGTAATGAGCCCAACTACATTCGCTTACCTGGATTATATGCAAAGCGACCGGGTGATGGAGCCCCATGTTTACGCCACTTTGCGGTTAAGTACCGCTTACCAGTTTGAACCGGTGCCTGACAGCGCCGTTGCCAAACTGATATTAGGCGGGCAAGCTAACCTGTGGACCGAACAAGTGTTCAATTTTCGCCAGGTAGAGTATATGACCTGGCCGCGGGGGATGGCTATTTCTGAATCTGTTTGGTCGCCGAAGGAAAAGAAAAACTGGAATAATTTTTACCCGAAAGTTGAAAAGCAGTTTGCAAGGCTGGATGAGGCTGAAATAAAATATGCGCCAAGTATGTACGACCCTGATTTTGATGCGAAACTGGACCCCAATAAAAAAATGATCGTTTCGCTTACCACTGAGATACCCGGCCTGGATATTTATTACAGCTTTGACAACTCGTATCCCGATAAGTTTTACCCAAAATATACAGAGCCCTTGATCGTTCCGGAAGATGCGGTACAATTGAAGGTGATCACCTACCGCGATGGACGCCCGGTCGGCCGTATGGTTTCCATGCCGATCTCCGAATTGCAACAGCGTGCGCAACGAGCTAACAAGGATTAAGGTAGCGGCATATGAAAAGGAGTGTTTTTGGGTACGTGGGTATTTTGACCATCGCACTCTTTATTGCAGCATCCTTTAAACCAGGGCCAAAAAAAACCGACACGCATCAAACCGGGCCTAAAGCAATGCTTAGCCCTGCTGATAAATTTGTCTTCAACTCATTTGTCGACTGCAATATGTCGGAAGTGTGGATTGGAGATAAGTTTATGATTTTCCCCGGTAAATATGGCGAAGATCCTTTATGGGGGAAAGCCAATGACCTGAAATATGCGACCGGCTCCTCTGTCGATGAAGCGTTCGGCACACCGGCTAAAGGATTTATCGAACCAAGGCTGCCGCCTAATGCCAAACCGGGAATGCCAGGCTTGCATGGAGCCGTTTGGTTTGAATCAGTTTACCAGGATCAAAAAGATGTTTCGGGGAAGACCCTGTATGCGCTTTACCACAATGAGAATTATCCCGAAACGCTGCCCTACGATAACCCAACCGGCAAGGGGTACAAAAAGGCAGATTGGCCCGAGGGTCTGAAGGGGCCGTCGTCGCCTTCGGCGGTGTGCCGTATCGGTATTATGAAATCAACGGACGGCGGCCTTAGCTGGAGTAATCGAGGATTATTTTTAGAGGATGAACAGCCCAGGTTGATTTTGCGGCCCGACAACACTGCGGCCAATTTTGCCGGCGGAACAGGCGACCCATCCTGCGTGGCCAGTGGCGGCTACCTATATTTATTTTATGGCGAGTATGGGTACCCTGGCCACTACGATCATAAAACCTATAGCGCTGAAAAGGAGTGGAAAGGTCAATGCATCAGCATTGCCCGGATAGCGCTGACCGATCTGGATAACCCCGATGGCAAAGCAAAAAGGTGGGATGGTAATGCATTCTCGGCATCTTATAATGGTATTGGAAAACCCGTCGCTTCCATCCGAATTCCATTGGGAAAGGGCGGCGGGCCTGCATCATCGCCAAAAGGGAATTATTATTGGGGGCCATCGGTAAGCTGGAATGAATACCTGGACTGCTGGGTAATGCTGATGGCTAAAGCAGTTGGGCCATCGTGGAAGGGCAGCAGCATCTATATAGCATTCAATAAAAACCGGGACCTCGGCGCCGGCTTAAACGCACAGGCCTGGACAACACCAAAGTTATTGGTGGATAAGCCCGGGCATACCCTCTGGTACCCGTCGCTGCAGCCGCTCAACACAGAGGCGAACAAAGTGAACAAATATTCGTCACTAAGGCTTGGCAGGCGCGCGCGACTATTTTATAAAGACATTATGCCTGATAAAAGCGAGTATAGTTCGGAGTATCAGGTAACTTTTCAACGATAGCCGCTCCTTTTTAACTGTCAACCCTTTTCAGCTGGATGTTGCCAACAGGCTTTACAATCAGCGGTATTTTTTCAACATGCGTTTCGCTGGTGTCGAGTCCAAATGCTTTGGTTTCCGACAGCGCCAGTTTTTTTATCGCGAAGTAGCTGTTCAAAATAAAACCGTCTTTCGCCCCGAAGGCATTATTATAGGAAAGGAATTTCTCCATGATCACAAACCGGAAATCGGCAGCAATTTTATACAGGTGCAGGGAGTCGTATCTGCTGGTAATGTCGATCTCCTTCCTCGCCACCATATCCTCAATAACCTTTCGATACAGGACATTTACCCTTGGCTGAATACGGAAACCCAACCGAAACTCAACCCTTATTATTTTTCCGGGTTCGATTTGGTCAACAGTGTACTCCATCGTGTAGGGCTCGTTCGTCGTCTCGATATGGATGAACCAGTAAGTATCCGCCCGCTTGGGTTTCCGGCTCATAATCGAATACATGATCTTTTCTTCTATTTGTTTGGCGTTGTTGGCCTTGGTCAGATAGATCAAATGAGTGGAATATTTACTTACGGATTCATCCGCACTAAGCGCGTTTAACAGGGGTATCTGGTCCTTTAAATCGATAAAATGCAGAAAGCGGTTGTTTATCTTGCGGGCTTTGAACCATACATACATGGTGAAGATCAGGCCGATCTCGAAGACTACGAAGAACAGGCGTTTGAGCAGCTTAACGGCATTCGCCACAAAAAATGAAAATTCGACAGTAAGGAATATACATAAAATACCCACCACAAGCCATAGCGGCCAATGTTTTACATATCGCATGAAGAACGACATGAGGATGGTGGTCATCAGCATGGCGATCGTAATGGAAAAGCCGTATGCGGCCGTCATGTGTTCAGAGGTTTGGAAATATAACGATACCAGGATACAGCCAACGCATAATATCCAGTTGATACTGGGAATGTAAATTTGACCACGAATATTTGAAGGATATTTTATGGTGATGCGCGGCCAGAAATTCATGCTCACGGCCTCGCTGATAAGCGTAAACGATCCGCTGATCAGTGCCTGGCTGGCAATGATGGTAGCCAGCGTGGCCAGCACCACGGCGGGGATCATGAGCAATTGCGGATCCGGCACGATAGAATAAAATGGGTTAACGCCAACAAAATTAAATCCTTTGGGTTGGGCTAATACCCAGGCGCCCTGCCCTAAATAGCTTAATATTAAAGTGGTCTTTACAAATATCCAGCTCACCTGTATATTTTTCCGGCCGCAGTGGCCTAGGTCGGAATATAACGCTTCGGCGCCGGTAGTACACAAAAACACATCGCCGAGGAGCCAAAAGCCCTTTGGGTGCTCCGTCAGCAATTTATAACCGTAATAGGGGTTTAACGCCTTGAAAATGCCTGGATTATGTGCCACCTGGATAAAACCCAAAGTGCCGATCATGATAAACCAGAGTAGCATGACCGGCCCGAATGAGGAGCCGACCACGTTGGTGCCAAACTGCTGAAAGAAAAAAAGCAGCACCATGATGCCGATAACAAGGCCCAAAATAAGGTCGCTGCCCGGTATAAACTCCGGATGCGCTTTGGGGTCGCTTAAGGCAGGCACGTTACTTAGCCCCTCAATCGCTGAGGTCACCGAAATCGGCGGGGTAATAATACCATCGGCCAAAAGTGTTCCCGCACCGATAATTGCCGGTATGGCCAGCCATTTCCCGTAGCGCCTTACTAGAGCATATAACGAGAATATACCGCCCTCACCATGGTTATCCGCCTGGAGCGTGATAAATATATATTTAAACGTGGTTTGAAGGGTCAGCGTCCAGAAGATACAGGAAATGGAGCCCAGCACCAACAATTCGTTAATGGTCTTCCCGTCGACAAGAAGCGTTTGGAAAACATAAAGTGGCGAAGTGCCAATATCGCCAAAAATAATTCCAAGTGTGACAAGGGCGCCCGCGGCGGTAAGTTTTTTTATGTGGGATTGCATGATTAAGTTTAAAAATTAATGGAGGGGAGTTGACGGGCAAAAAGAATTTTGATCCGCCCGATTGAGCAGGTGATCAACGTATCGTAGCTTTTGATCATGTAAACGTTAAAATCAATATCGTCCAAATATGGGGCGGGTTCGCCAATAGCTGTGCCATGGAATTTAAATCGCTCGTTAAAAAAAATAACTATTTGGTTCCCACCCTCTTAATAACATAGTGTGTTTTTTACACTATTCGTTTTGACTATCATTTTGATAGCATGATTATCATTTTGATAGATTTGAATGTGATGTGGGCGCTGATGGCGACTCGTTTTTAGCTCTTGTAACCGATTAAAAAACAGCCCGGTATAAAACTTTTTTAGGGATTTGAATATTATATTAAAACCCAATGAAAACATAAAATATCTACCATGAAAAAAGTACATCTTCCATTAATCTTATCTATGCTGCTGTGTTTAAGCAGCTGTTCTGCCATCGAAGGAATTTTTAAAGCCGGCGTATGGGTTGGCGTTATTGCCGTAGTTGTGGTGATCCTGGTCATTATCTGGATCATTTCGGCAATGAGGAAATAGCCATTAAAACGAGAGGGAAGTAATTATGTAATAAAGCATAGCGCAGTATGAGGCGGTCATCCAAGACAGGAGCCGCAATTTTAATTTAGTAGCGATAACTGAAGGTTTCGCAATTTTTAACAATTAAAAAAACTGCACTATGCTTACGACAAATTTGCACAATTCGATTGACTTTACTGGTCAGATCTTTCACATCGGGCTTGATGTCCACAAAAAATCATGGGTTGTAACGATTCGCAGTATGGGCGTTCAGGTTGCTCATTTCACCCAACCGCCAGGAGCAGATGCGCTTGCAAGGTATTTACAAAAGACTTTTCCGGGAGGGAGTTATCATTCAGCTTATGAAGCTGGTTTTTGTGGCACGGGTATCCACGAACAACTTTGCAAACTGGGTATAAAGAACATTGTGGTACATGCTGCGGATATTCCATCTACCGACAAGCAAAAGAAAAACAAAACGGACCTGCATGACAGCCGCGCAATTGCCGAACACTTGCAAAAGGGCAACCTGGAAGGTATTTATGTATTGAGCCGGGAGCAGCAGGAATTACGCAGCCTGTTCCGTTTGCGCGAAGGCAAAGTCAAAGACGTAACCCGGGCCAATAACCGTTTAAAAAGCTGCATGGCCTTTTTTGGCCTTGTGTTGCCTGAATCTATTAATAAAAAAGAATACCTGTCACTGAGAGCATTAGCATGGCTGGATAATTACCAAATGGTAACCCCGGCAGGCAGGATCACCTTGCAACAGTATACCAGAGAATTGAAGTACCAGCGCACACAGCTTTATCAGCTGACTTGTTTATTGCGTAAGCAAATACAGGATACCGATACAAAATCTTATGAATATCTGCTATCAGCCCCAGGCATCGGCGGGATCACAGCGATGGGGTTAATGGCGGAAATCGGAGACTTCGGCCGTTTCGATGATCCTGATGAGTACTGTAGCATGCTGGGTTTATGCCCATGGGAAGATAGCTCGGGAGACACCATCAAAACTAAGGGTATGCAGCCACGGTGTAACCGCCACCTGCGCCCGTTACTGATTGAAGCATCGTGGAAAGCTATTCGCAAATCACCGCTCTTGTTCGCCTATTACAGCAAGCATGCGGCCAGAAACAATAAGGCGGCAATTGTTAAAGTGGCCCGCAGGTTGGCGCTGATCGCCCGCGCTCTTGTCATCAAACAGCAACTTTATCAGCCTGATTATTTAAAAGAAAAAAATAAGGAACCAAAGCCTGTTAAGACCGCTTCAAAAAGGTTTTTTTCAGGCATTACGGAACAGCATGAAATCAAACAGCCAGGCAATGTGCTTATGTCATGGCCTGGCTGATATGCTTTATCCGGCTGTAATATCCCTGGCAGGTTGCTCCTCAGCAGAGCCGGCTTCCGTTTCTTACAGCAATATAAATGTATAAATGAATGTTAAACTTTTCGGTATTACATAAAATAAAAATCTCAAAGACGTAAAGAGGAAAACGCAAAAAAGCGATGGTATTAAATTACCCAGTGGAAGTATTCGTACCTCTTTTTATTTCAAACAATTACTGGCGGCTCCCGCTTAAGGGATGACCGCATATAGCAGTCGGAGGTTCTTTTTGTATACCGAAATAAAAGCAATAACTTTATGTGATCTTAAAATCTCATACCTGTCCTCTTTGCTTTATACATAGCAATCGTTTTTAATATTGCATACTGATCACCGGCCAATGATGATTTCGATGCCGGTGGTTATAGGAAATACTGCTATAAATATGAACGACGATCTCCCCTCGTTTTATACCAAACAGACGTAACTATTTAATTGAGTTCCCGTAACCCACTAACAGGACTGATACCATAATCACAACGATGCCGGCGATAACCGTTGCCAAAGCTTTTTTGCTCACGCCTTTCCATTCTTTAAGCACCAGCCCCCACATATTGGCCACCAAAATGATGAAAGCCATATGCAATATCCACGAGCTGGCGCCATTACCCATGCGGCTTTCGCCCATTCCGTAGAAAAAGAACTGCAAAAACCAGGTGACGCCTGCGAGTGCTGAAAAAAGGTAATTTTTAAGTAAAGGCGTTTTGGAATTGGTATAGTCGCCAAAGGTGCGGTTGCGGAAGTTTAATACCATACACCATATAAAATTGGTAGTTAAGCCACCCCAAAGCACTACCACGTAGGTGACATTATTCCTGAATAAGAAATTTCCGGCCGCCGGGTGGGCTGCTACCCAAACCGCATTGGCGGTGTCGGCCATTGGCTTGCCGGCCTCAAGGCCAAAATTAAAACAGGCGCTTAAAATGCCCGATACGATCGCCACAAAAATGCCCAGGCCAAAACGATAATCTTTATTGTTAGCCGCTGCCGTACTGTTTTTGGCGAGATCTTTTTCTTTCATCATGCCTGCCTTACCGCAAACGATAATGCCGATGACGCAGATAACAATGCCGAGCAACACCATTTGGCCCCAGTGGCTATTCAGCAGCATGGTAAAAGTATCCTTCCCTTTTTCAGGGAAAAAATTATAATAAACCGAGGGCACAAGTGAGCCGAAAACCGCGCAAAGACCAAGGATAATGGTACTGCCCAGCGAAACACCCAGGTATCGGACGCCCAGCCCGTAGGTTAAACCGCCGATGCCCCACAACACGCCCATCAGGTAGGTCCAGCCGATCACATGAAGACCGGTGTTTTTTATAATATCCGCAAAACCGGGTATTGTAAGCCAGGCCGCCAGCGGCGGAACAATGAGCCACGAAAATATGCCGCCTACGATCCAGAAACTTTCCCAGGCCCAGCCTTTAACCTTTTTGTAAGGAATATAAAAACTGCCGGAAGCAAAACCGCCGATAAAATGGAAGATGATACCAAAGACGACCTGGAAAGTGATGAATAGCTCCATGTTTTATTTTTTTGCACGTATAGACGCAATGCATTACGTCTATACGTGTTTTATTAGGGTAGTGATGCCACTGTGCTGAAATGATAATTCCCGGAACCGATATTTACCACCAGGTACCCGGGCTCGGATGCCGCCGGCTTAATTTCGGGGTTATTTGCAGCCGGCTGTCCGCCTTCCAGTAAACTGCTGCCGTCCTTAGCCATAATGTAAACAGTGGCTGTTGTATTGGCGGGTATGGTTACATCAAGCGCAACGGCGCCATTAGTAACTTTCCAATGCGAAGCCACCTTGCCATAGTTCGTTTCATAATCTGCCCTTACACTATCCAGCTTGCCGCCGATGGTTGGTTTAATGATGATTTGCTTGTAACCAGCCCCTTCGGTTTTCGTGTCGATTCCGGCGATAACGCGGTACATCCAGTCGCCGATGGCGCCGTAAGCGTAATGATTATAGGAGTTCATAGTAGGTGTTTCAAAAGTACCGTCGGGCTTTATACCGTCCCAGCGCTCCCAAACTGTGGTAGCGCCCATTTTTACCGGGTAAAGCCAGGATGGGTAAGTATCCTGCAGCAAAAGCTGGTAAGCCACATCAGCATGCCCGAAACGGCTGAGCACATGGCACAGGTAAGGCGTGCCCAAAAAGCCTGTGGTGAGGTGGTTGTTATAACGGCGTATATTGCGCACCAAACGATCGGCGGCCTGGGCTCTTAAATTTTCGGGAAGCATATCAAACTGAAGAGCCAGTACATAGGCTGTCTGGGTGTCGGACGAGATCAGCCCGTTAGGCGTTACATATTCATTTAAGTAGGCGGCTTTAATTTTTGCCAGCAGATCGGTATAACGCTTCACATCATCAGCTTTGCCCAACACGTTTGCCGCATTGATAAGCAATTGCGTTGAATACGCGTAAAAGCATTGCGCTATCAAATATTTGTTAGTGATGGCCGAGCTGCCGTCGGTGTCGTCGTCCACACTATAAAACAGCCAGTCGCCAAAGTGGAAGCCGGTGTTCCAAAGATCGTTGTGGCTTTTGGCCTGCATATAATCTACCCAGGCTTTCATGCTGGCGTACTGGTTTTCCAATATGCGTTTGTCGCCATAAGCCAGGTACATATTCCACGGGATAACCGTGCAAACATCTGCCCATCCGGTACTGCCGCCGGGGCCATCAGCATCATTTTTGCCGATTACATTTGGGATAACAAAAGGTATGCTGCCGGTTTTATACTGGTCGGCAGCGATGTCTTTCATCCATTTCACCATAAAGTTATGCACGTTCATATTATATGACGCCGTGCGCGAAAACACCTGTGCATCACCGGTCCAGCCAAGGCGTTCGTCACGCTGCGGGCAATCGGTGGGTACATCCAAAAAATTTCCTTTTTGTCCCCATTGAATATTATGCTGTAGTTGGTTGATCATGGTATTTGAGCAGGAAAATGAGCCCATTGGCGGCATATCCGAATAAAGCGCGATCGCGGTAAATTTTGCCGCGTCGAGGTCACCGGGGTAGCCCTCGACGCGAATATACCTGAAGCCCTGCCATGTAAACTCCGGTTCAAATGTTTCCTCTCCATTGCCATTGAGGATGTAAGTGTCCTGCGAACGTGCCGTGCGAAGATTATCCGTGTAAAAATTGCCCGCCTTATCAATCACTTCCGCATGCGAAATGACGATCTTGTCGCCCTTATGCCCGGTTACTTTCATCTGCACCCATCCCACCAGGTTTTGCCCAAAGTCAATCACTTTTTCGCCTTTTGGCGTAGTAAAAATTTTCACGGGCTTAAAGGTTTCGTGTTTGCGTACAGGCTCGCTGTTGGTGGCCACCAAGGTGCTCTTTGAAAAATCCTTAACGGTTACGCCGCTCCAGCTTTTATCATCAAAGTTGGTGGTCGACCAATCTTTTTGCTGCATGTTATCGTCGATGGTAGCGCCATAGTAGATCTCAGCAAACCGCACGGGCCCCGTCGAGGATTTCCAGCTTTCATCAGATGCAATGGTTTCTTTGGTTCCATCGGTATAAATAACATCCAACTGAAGCAATAAAGCCACGTCTTTTCCATAAAGATTTGGCTTCGGATCATAGCCGATATAACCGCGGTACCAACCATTGCCCAACTCAGCGCCCACAGCGTTTTCACCTTCTTTTAACCAACCAGTGACGTCATAGGCCTGGTATTGCAGACGTTTATTATAACTGGTCCAGCCAGGGGTTAAAAAAGCATCCCCAATGCGGTGGCCATTGATCTGCGCATCGTATAAGCCATGGGCGGTAATATAAGCTGTAGCCGACGCAATTTTCTTTGACAAGGCAAAAGTTTTGCGGAATAGTGGGCTTGGCCGGTTAACGGTGTCTTCTTTAAATCCGGGGGTTATCCATTTCGCATGCCAGTCGGCTGGCAACAGCAGTCCCATTTGCCAGTAGGCCGGCGCGCTCCATTCGGACGCCTTGCCGGTGTTGTCCCAAACCCGCACCTGCCAGTAGCATTTTTGGCCTGATGTCAGCGTTTCGCCCCCATAGGGCACGAATACCGACTGATCGGACATTATCTTGCCGGAATTCCACACCTCGCGCTTGCCTTTTTTAAGGTATGCGTAGGATGTTACCTTTACTTCATAGGCGGACTGCATCACGTTGCGCCGTTCGCCTGCGTCAAGCTTCCAGCTAAAGCGGGGAATAGCGGCGTCGATACATATCGGGTCGACCTGGTCTTCGGTCAGCAGGCGTTCAACTTTTAATTGGGCGAAACAAGCCACGCCCGGGAAAAGGCCAAGCAGCATAAAAATGATTTTCCTCATGGGTATTAAATCGGGTGAATTGGAATAGGCAATATAGTAAAAAAGCATTGGGTAATAATTTGCTGTATCGCTTATTTTACTTTGCCGGACGGCAGTTGATATTTAGCAATCAATTTCGTAAAAACGCGTTTGATAATCGAGCACATCGATAAAAGCCACGGATTTGCCGCTGAATTCATGTTCCTCCATTTCCGGTATCACCGTATGGCCAACCACCTGGTGATAGCCGTCGAGCGCATCATTCAGCAGTTCTCTTTTATCAGCCCAGGTAATGCCGCCGCTGCCATAACCGCCGCGGATACTACCTGCGCGGTGTAGTAACGCCCGTTTGCCGGTTTGTTCAATTTTGTTAAAAAGATCGGCCAGGGTATAGTTTTCCCCTGTGATCTGCTGCAATACCGGCAATGCCGAAAACTCTTCATACCATTTATTGGTAACACCTGCGTGCGAAAACAGGTGCAAGCCCCGCTGGTAGGCGATATTAAAAAGGTTGCGATTGCTCTCAAAAACAAATGTCAGCTTTCTTTGCATTTGTGGCCTGAAACCTGAACAAAGAAAATCGGGGTAATGCAGGTACTGCACATCATGGTTACCCAGCAACAATTCAACAACTTCGGGAAATTGCTTTTTTAATTCGATGATCTCCAGCAGGTTTTGAATGATGATATGATCGGGCATATTCCAGTGATCGACGTAATCACCAATAAAAACAACTTTATCGAAATCGTTAATATTTATTTGTTTCCAGCAGTCTTTGCCGTGCAGGTCGCCGATGACGATGTGCTTCATTTCACAAAAATAAGAGAGTCCACGATCCCTTGTTTGCAGATCCTTGCTAATTCCAGCTATCTGTCCGAAAAGGTTCAGCCGGCAGGCCTGCCGAGTTTTGCAGGTTGGTTATTGGCGCATTGGTAAATGCATATCTTACCGCCTGTACAGGCAAAGGCATAGTTGCCGGCACGGTGATCACTATCGTATTCCCCACTATTTTTGCAGGCGACCAGTGGAAAACCTTGTCCACCCCGGCCACAAAAAAATGCTGGCTTAGGGGCGCGTTGTTAACAGTAGTCAGCCCGTCAGCGGTGCCAGGTTTAAAGTTAATTGTTACCGTGTTGTTGTTCGCCGAAAATGAAGCGAACTGAGGACCCACACACTGAACGCTTTGTCCATACGTGTAATTCAGCGCTAACAGGGCCAATCTTTCGCCCACAGGTTGTTTGTTGCGGGGGTGGTGGTTGGCAACTTCGCCAACATCCATGGTAAGTGCCATTCCCGTCCCCGTGGCCGAGGTGCGAATATTAGCCTGCGCTTGGCGGAATAATGCCAGGTAGTCTGACGTGGTATCGCCGCCGGGCGGATTGGTGGTTTTATAATCTTCGGCAAAAGGCTCCAACTGCACATAGTAAAATGGCAGGTCATTTTGGCCAAACTGCGTGCGCCATCCCTTTATCAGCGCTGAATTTAAGAGGGTGTAGTTGGATGCCGGCGTATCGTGCTCGTTATTTTCGCCCTGGTACCATATAAATCCCTTCAGACCAAGAGTCAGCAGAGGATTGATCATCCCATTATAAAAGCCAGAACTGCCGTACAGGTAGATGCCTGACAGCGCGGGATCGTTTTTTATCACACTTACATTGGCCCAATCCTGACAGTAAGAACCGTTTACAGCTGAGACGATGATACCAACAGGGATGTTAAGTGTTGCATTTAATTTTTTTGCGAAATAATAGGCGATTGCGCTTTCGGTACCGGCGGTTGTCGGGGAACAAACCTTCCAGGTGGCTGCAAAACTTAAGGCGGTTATCGGCGACGACTCCTGGTCTTCCGCAATATTCAGCATTCTGATCAAAGGACAATTAGCCGCCGCAATTTCCTGTTTGTAATTTACCACGCCTGTAAAAGGGGCGATCGAATCAAGCGGCATCACCATATTTGACTGCCCGGAGCATAGCCACACATCGCCTATAAGCACATTTGACACCGTGGCAGACGTGTACCCATCGGCTTTTATGGTTACCGTTTGAGGATTTGCATTTACGCTGCTTGCTGGAATAATAGCCGACCAATTGCCGGATGCATCCGAGTTTACGGTAAATGTTTGGGTATTCCAGCTTGCCGTTAGTTCCATTTTAAGCAGCGAGGGCGCCCTTCCCGAAACAACAAATGGCTTATCGCGCTGAATGACCATATTGGTTTGAAATAGGGAGGCGAAAGCAATGCCGCTTTTTAATACGGGCGGCGTTGGGCCGCCGCCTGTGCCCATATCATTTTTCCGGCAGCCATTTATGATCAATATTACGATTAGAGCTAATAACCAATTTTTTTTCATACTTGCTTGTCGGGTCTGGCCAACCTATCCGCGTTTAATTAATGGGTTGTGATATTTTCAAGGCAGAAAGATAGTATTTATGAGCCAATTGTATGTGCACAACAAAAAAATGTATTGCCGCAAGTTGCGTTGTTTATGACTTCCATCACATTCAAACCAAATCTGTATCATTTATTTTGCCGCCGCGCCGCTATAATTTTGAAAAAAATATTGAAGTGAGCACAAAAGAACAAGACTTTTTAAAAAAATTAGGCAGTAGAATACGAACCCTAAGGCACGAAAAGAAACTATCATTAAACCACTTATCCACCCGGTTCGGCTTGGAAAAGTCAAGTGTTTCCAAACTCGAGAATGGTAAATCCAATTCGACGGTATTAACCCTTTGGAATTTGAGCGAAGCGTTGAATGTTCCTGTGGATCGTTTTTTCAGAGAGGATAAATAACCGACCCCTGAAATGGCACTAATCTCCCAAGCCGGCCGGGTCAAATTATTAATCACTTGCCTTAATAAGAGTTGAATGCGTGTCTTGCTCAATTAGTCCAGTTATGTTTCGGCATCCAATTCGGAGCTCTTATCTAACAATTCTCAAACTATCTCCCGGGGGTGCGCAGATTATCCTTTTAATTAACGGGGTTCGATTCGAGCTGCTTAATAGTTTAAAACCGCACAGGGTGTGTCCGGTTTTATTACAATACACGTTTTAATTTCCGTTTAAATTGCTGGTTAACATCAGCTTATTATTTTGGAACAGTGATTGCGCGAATTGACTTACTTGACGCCCTTTACTTTTCATATCACCTTTTATGACCTGATTTTCCTCGGAATGATATTTATTGGGCTGAACTTTGCCCTGTTATTGGGATTCGTCAAGAATGTCAACCGACCTGCAAATCAGTTTATTGCCCTGGCTTTGGTCATTATAGTCGTATGGATGATGCGGATATTGGCTATCGACATTCGCCTGGACACCTACCTGCCTGGCTGGGACAGGCTGCCCATGCAATTTTTACTTGCTATTGGGCCACTGATCTATTTTTATGTACGGAAAATAACGCAGCCGCAGTATCAATTGCGCTGGAAAGACCTGCTGCATTTTAGCCCGTTATTGCTTGAACAGGCCGCTTTGGTTTTGGAAATTAAAGAAAGCATACGGATGGGAACTGAAACGTATACTACACCGGTCTTTCCGTTACTGAACTTTGTATTGCAGTTGCTCATATTCATTTCGATCATAAGCTACCTGTATCGCTCTCATCAACTTATCCAAAAATTTTACCGGCAACTACAACCTGTCCTGATGGATCGGTCGCTCCTCGAATTCCAGTGGCTGCGGCGCTTACTGGCCGCCACCGTCTTGTTGTGGCTTTTGTGGATAGGTTTTGCCGCGTTAGATTATTTGTGGTATCATAATCAATTAGGGATACACCTTTATTACCCTTTCTATATCTATTTTGCCGTGATACTGATATGGACCGCCGTGGCGGCGTTCTTAAGGCCACAAGCAGGCTTGATGGCCCAAGCCCCTGTTGCATCGAAGTCATCGGTTCCTGCCGAACTTAGGGAAAAAGGCGCATGGCTCAAAAAAACTATCGAAGCCAGCAAGTACTACCAGGACCCTGACGCGAGTTTAAGTTTGCTCGCTGAAAAACTCGGCCTGACTGTCCATGAATTATCCCGGATCATCAATACCGTACTTAAAAAAAGCTTCAATGATTTTGTTAATGAGTATCGCGTCATAGAGGTGATCCGAAAAATGCAGGACCCGGCTTATAACCGGCTATCCCTGCTGGGTATCGCATTTGATTCAGGATTCAATTCAAAAACAACTTTTAGCCGTGCCTTTCGGCGATTTACCGGGAAAACTCCGGGACAATACAGTGGTGATCTAAAAAAAGAGGGTTCAAGTTATAAAATGAACCCTTATTCCAGCTTTTCAGCGATAATTTCGTGTCACGAGGCCGCTCCCACGTGGTCTTTTGAGAAATCAAATCGCACTTTTATGTTTAAAAACTATTTAAAAATCGCCTGGAGAAACCTGTTCAGGAACAAGGCATCTTCATTCATCAATATCGGCGGCCTTGCCGTAGGTATGGCCGTTGCCATGCTCATCGGATTATGGATATGGGACGAACTGTCCTTTGACAGGTATCATCAAAACTATGCACGCATAGCTCAGATCAAGCAAAACAAAACTGCAAACGGCGACATTGCTACCGGCGACGGGACGTCTCTTCCGGTTGTCACCGAACTGCGCAAAAGCTACGGCGGCGATTTTAAACATATAGCTGTAACCTTCTGGCATGGTACGCATATACTGAGCGCAGGCGAGAAGAATATTTCCTTCGGAGGCCGGTATGTGGATTCCGAATTTCCAGGTATGTTCTCTTTGAAGATGCTCCGTGGAAATTATGGCGCGCTGAAAGGGCCATCTTCGCTGCTTTTATCGGAATCAACTGCCAAAATATTATTTGGCCATGCCGACCCGATGAATAAAGTGGTAAAAATGGACAACCAGGCAGTTTTTCAGGTCGGCGGCGTTTACCAGGATCTGCCTGAGAATACTACGTTTCACGACGAGCAATTCCTTGCGCCCTGGGATTATTACGTTACTTCTGAGCCGTGGTTAACCAGGGCAAAAACCGATTGGTCTGAGGATTCTTTTCCGATTTATGTCCAGGTAGCTGATCATATCGATATAAAAGTTCTTTCGGCCAAAATCAAAAATATCAAAATGGATAAGGGTGGACCGGGAGAAGTCCGCTTCAAAGCCCAGCTATTATTGTTTCCAATGAACAGGTGGCATTTGTATGGTGAATTTAAGAACGGTGTTAATACCGGCGGCGCTATTCAATACGTATGGCTTTTCGGCCTTGTCGGCATTTTCGTGCTTTTGCTGGCCTGCATCAATTTCATGAACCTGAGTACCGCACGAAGCGAGAAGCGGGCAAAAGAGGTTGGCATTCGGAAGGCCGTGGGGTCGGTCCGCTCACAGCTGATTGGACAGTTTTTTTCTGAATCACTGCTAATAGCGTTTTTATCATTTTTGATGTCTTTGATCCTGGTATGGCTTAACCTGCCTTTTTTCAATGAAATAGCAAATAAACATTTATCGGTTTTGTGGGGCAGCCTTGCGTTTTGGCTGCTTGGCTTTGGTTTTGCTTTGTTTACCGGACTCATAGCGGGGACGTATCCTGCCTTGTATTTGTCATCATTTAATCCTGTGAAAGTGTTAAAAGGTACGTTTAAGGCCGGCCGGCTCGCATCCGTACCGCGGAAGGTGCTTGTCGTGACACAATTCGCCATATCAGTGACGCTCATTATCGGCACAATTGTTATTTTCAAACAAGTCAGATACGTAAAAGATCGCCCTATCGGCTACAGCCGTCGGGGATTGATTACTATGGAAACTACTGACACCCTCCAACGCAATCATTTTCGTTCTTTCAGGGCCGACCTGCTGAGGACAGGCGCGGTGAGCGAAGTATCCGGCTCACTAAGCCCCCTGATTGATGTTCATAACCGGCGGGAGGATGTAAGCTGGAGCGGAAAGGACCCTGCAATGACGGTCGACTTTAATTATATACAGGTGACGTACGGGTTCGGTAAAACGGTAGGCTGGAACGTCCTCACAGGCCGTGATTTTTCAGACCGTTTTGTATCAGATGCCGCTGCCGTTATTCTGAACGAGGCCGCTGTAAAATATATGGGATTGAAGGAGCCGGTTGGCCAGGTCATCAAAGAATCTAAAATAAATCTCACGGTGATTGGTGTAGTTAAGGACATGGTTATGCAGTCGCCCTATGAGCCGGTTAAGCCTACATTGTTCTCACTAACATTGGCCGATTTCGATTATATCAACGTTCGGATCAATCCGAATGTAAGCGCACATGACGCCATCAGTAAAATAGCCCCTATATGGAAGCAATATTCGCCGTCGGCTCCTTTCGCCTATAAGTTTACCGACGAAGAATATGCAAAGAAATTCGCCACCGAAGAACGCATTGGCAAGCTATCCGGCGCATTTGCTGCACTGGCAATCTTTATCAGCTGTTTGGGGCTGTTCGGTATGGCATCTTTTATGGCTGAGCAGCGTGTGAAGGAAATAGGCGTTCGCAAAGTGCTCGGCGCATCCGTTTTTGGCATATGGCGGCTGATGTCAACGGATTTTGCAGTATTAATCGGGATCGCCTTACTTGTCGCTGCCCCGGTAGGGTATGTGTTTATGAGAAACTGGCTGCAGCATTACACCTATCATACCGGGATGTCATGGTGGATATTTGCTGCGACAGCAGTGGGTGCAGTGCTTATTACGCTGCTTACCGTAAGTTACCAAAGCATTAAAGCGGCCCTGGCAAATCCGGTAAAAAGCTTAAGATCAGAATAGTGATTTTACAGGCGCCTGGCGGACAAATCTTATTTTCTGTTCACAAATGATTTAAAAGTGAATTAAATTTATTTGCTTCATCATCAAGGTCAAATTATTTAATTCCTTAACCGCTTGTAAATTAATAATTTACAAGGTTCCGGTGAGCATTCAGTAATTCAATTTTGCGCACCGAAATGCTCGCCATAGTTTGCGCGCGTGCCGGGTATAATTAAAAAAGCCCGTAAATATTTAATTTACAGGCTTTTAGTTGCTTTTGACTTTCGTCTCGGCGGAATGGACGGGACTCGAACCCGCGACCCCGTGCGTGACAGGCACGTATTCTAACCAGCTGAACTACCACTCCATTTGTCCGCGCTCGAGCAGACTTCCCGGTTAGGGACGGCAAATATACGCACCATTTTTAACTAAGCAAAGTGTTTTTTAAAAAACTTGACGAGCGCATGTTTCGCACCTCTGTCAATTTTTATGAAATAGAATACGCCTGCGAAGGCAGACCATTGGTAAATATGATTTTGTTTATTATTCGGGCTGCCAAGGCCAAACTGCGGCAAATGTTTATTTATGATTTTTTTCTGAAAAAGTGGGCATCCCAGAAAACATCCGCAGGTTTTCATAAAATATTGTCGCAAAGGCAAATAAAATTTGCGTTTCTCGACAAAAAACCTGTACATTTATTGCCTAAGATTAAATACCCCCTGGCAAAATAATATTTTAAATCAAGATAATTAGGATACCGGGGATGTGATAAAATTTTAATTGTAGTTTTTTGGGGAAAGCCTTCCGTTAACCAACGGAAGGCTTTTTATTTAATGTGCATCCACGGGCATTTTTGCGGCCTTTTTAAAAGGCTGAAGGTAAAGCAGCGGTATTGAAAATAGCATTACCAAACCGGATATCCAATATGCATCATCATAGGTAAGCAGCAGCGACTGCCGTGTTACCGCGCCTTCAATGGCGGCATATGCCATGTGGGTAGCATCACTTAATGATTTGCCTTTCGCCATAAAGCCCTGTATCAGGAAATTGAGCCGCTGATTAAATGCGTTATTGTAGGGATTAATATTGGTAAGCAGGTTACTCCGGTGAGTGGCGGTGCGGATATGGATGATGGTGGTAAGTACTGCAATACCGAAAGAGCCCCCTAATTGCCGCATCATGTTATTCAAGCCAGTACCCTGGCCCAGTTCGGGCCCTTTTAGGTCGGCTATCGCCAATGTGGTAAGCGGAACGAACAATAAGGCCATTCCGACGCCTCGTATCAAAAGCGGGATCAGCACGTCTGCCTGACCAGTTGCGAGTGTCGAATTGCTCAACATGGTTGTGAACACAAAGAACAGGAACATCCCTGCGGTGGCCATAAATTGTGCGGGTACGCCACCGTTCAGCATTTTGCCGATGAATGGCATCATAATGATGGTACACAAACCGCCGGGAAACAATAGTTCGCCGGTTTGCTGCGCGGTAAACCCAAGCAAATTTTGACAGAATACCGGAAAGACAAATACCGAACCATATAGCCCGAAGCCGAGCACAAATGACGTAAACATCCCTACGGCGAAGCTTCGATGCCGCATGATGCCAAAATTGACAATGGGGTGGTCGGTGCTCAATTCGCGCCAGATGAAACATAACACGCCCAGTATTGCCGTAACAGTGAGCACCAGGATATATGTTTTTGCGAACCAGTCTTCGGATTCACCCTTTTCAAGGATGGTTTGCAGACTGCCGACCGCAACGGCCAGCAACCCAATTCCCCACCAGTCTACCGGTTTTCCCTGCCCCTCCTTTGGCGTGCTGCGCACAAATGTGTAAGCACAAAAGGCCGCGATGGCGCCGACAGGAATATTTACATAGAATATCCAACGCCAGGTGGCGTGATCGGTTATATAACCGCCTATGGTTGGGCCTACAGTAGGACCCACAACCGCGCCCAAACCGAACAAAGCGGTTGCTGTGCCGATCTGCTCGCGCGGCCAGGTCTCGATCAGGATAGCTTGGGAGGTTGAAATAAGGCCCCCCCCTGCAAACCCTTGTATCACCCTGAATAGGACGAGCTCGCTAAGGCCGCTGGCATTTCCGCACAAAAAGGAAGCTATAGTGAAAACGATGATGGATGTAATGAAATATTGTTTACGTCCGAAGCGGCTGCCCAGCCATCCCGACATAGGCAGGACAATTACATTTGCTACCGCATAACCGGTAACTACCCAAGCTACATCTTCGAGCGTAGCGCCAAGGTTACCCTGGATTTGGGGCAAAGATACATTCACGATGGTGGTATCGATCAGCTCCAGTAGGGAAGCTACGATAACTGTGATGGTGATGATCCACTTTTTAAAGCCTGTTTCAGCCATTGTATTTTAGTTCATGGTTCATGGTTCATAGTTCATGGCGGCGGGTAGCGCCGCGGTGAGCTACTTGCGATGAACCGGTGGTAATTTTTAATTCATAGTTCATAGCGGCTGTAACGCTGCAGTGAGCTACTTGCGATGGACGGTGTTTAATTTGATCATAGTTCACGTTCATGGCGGCCACGGGGGGGAACGCCATGATCTATCAACCGGGAACTATTGTTTTATGATCACAGAAACATTAACACTCATCCCGGGCGTTAGCTTGCGCAGTGTTGCTTCGTCTGCATTGATCAATATTTTTACGGGCACACGTTGCACCACTTTTACAAAATTGCCGGTGGCATTATCGGGTGGCAATAAAGAGAACTTGGCGCCCGTTGCCGGTGAAAAATTGTACACCTTGCCGGTCAGCTTCAGGTCGGGGTAGGCGTCTACCTGTATCTCCACCTTTTGGTTGGGGCGGATATTATCCAGCTGCGTCTCTTTAAAATTAGCGGTGATATATATACTCTTGTCGTTAACGATGGAAAACAAGGTTTGTCCCGCCTGCACTAATTGACCTATCTGCACATTCTTTTTTGAAACCACCCCACTTGCGGGCGACAAAATATGGGTGTATGACAACTGTAGCTTCGCATAATCCACATCGGCCTGCCGTTGTGTAACCCCTGTGTTAGTAACGCTCAACTGGTTTTTAGTGGCGCCCTCCTGCTCCACAGCAGCTTTATATTGATCCTGGGCAGCCCTTAGGTTAGCCTGTGCAGTTTCCAGGTCTGCTTTTGATTGGTCAAACTGCTGGCGAGTGATGGAGCCATCCTGCACCAGGTTGGCATACCGGGCGTAATCCTTGCTTACCTTATCCAACTGTGCCTGGGCCGATTCAACTTTAGCCCTTGCGCCGGCCGAGTTGGCCGCATTTTCGTATATCTGCGACTGGCCTACATTTACACCGGCGCTGGCACCCGTTTTTGCCGCCATAGCCTGTTCCAGCTTCACGCGGTAATCGCGGTCATCAATTTTAACCAGCAGCTGGTCCTTATTAACATGGGTGTTTTCCTGAAAGTAGATGCTGTCCACATAGCCGCCGACACGCGCAACCACCGGGCTGATATCGCCGTCGATCTGCGCATCATCAGTATCTACGTGCTTCCCGTAGTAGATATATTCTTTTATACCGAAAATGATACCCGCCAAAAGTATTACACCCAAAATGATGGGCAATACCCTGTTCGGTTTCTTTTTGGTTTCGTTTTCCTGAGTTTCGTGAGCTTTTGCCATTGTATTTTTAATTTGTGTGTTTGTGATTGAGCGTGTTAGTGAATGAAAAAGGGTGCGTTGGTTAGTCTAAATTATCCGCACTTCTGTATCCCGCACTTGCGGGACTCATCCGCACATTTATTTATTAAGTTTCCCGGTTGATTTTAGTAGCGTATAATAAGCCAGCCCTGCATCTGCCTTTGCCAGCTCCAGGTTTATCTCGGCCTGGTACAGCAGGGTTTGTGCATCAGCCTTGTCGGTTGCCGAAGCGATGTTGCTTTTGTATTTCGATTCCAGGATCTTGTTATTTTCGCCCGCCTGGTCAATAGACGCTTGCAGCAATTTTATTTTATCGCGCGCCATCACGTAGTCCTGGTAATCCTGGTTTACCTCGCGCCGCACCTTGTTTGCCGTTATGGAGTGATTAAGCTCAACCTCGTCACGCTGAATTTTTGCTTCCGACACTTTGTTTTTGTTGGTCCAAAGAGTCGAAAAGTTCCAGTTGATACCGACGCCAAGTGTAATTGGCAGAATATACGAACCGGTGCCAGGCAGCGGGTTTATCCGCGTATCGATATAATACGCCGATGCGGAGGCAACGACAGAAGGCGCTGTATTGGCCGATATATTTTTGATATTGGTTTCAGCCACTTTACCGCGAATATCCAGCGAGCGCAATTCAGGCCGCTGGGCCAGTGCCGTGTCGATATAGCCGGAGGCCGGTCCGATAAGCCGATCTGCTTCGTTGATCTCGTTGATGTTAAATTGGGTACTTTCGGGCAGGCCAAGCAAAATGCACAGGTTGTAGTTTACTATTTTCCGGTTTGTTTCCAGGTCTATACCGTTTAGCTCCACGTTTGCACGTTGCAGCTGAAACCGGAGCACATCATTTTTAGTAACTATGCCCTGGTCAAAAAAGCGTTGCGCCTGTTTGATCTGTGCATCAATTGTAGCCAGGTTTTGCTCAACCACTTTTTTGCTTTGTATTACTTTGTACAAGGCATAAAACTGGTTAATTATGTCGTATGCTACTGCATCCTTATCATTGTCTGCATCAACACGAGCCTCTTCAGCAAGCAATTGGGTCGACTGTTCCGCATATTTAAGCTTGTTGCCGCCGAATATCACTTCGTTAAGCGAGGCAGTGCCCAGATATGCGTTGGCATCTTTAGGCAACGAAAGACTTGCTGGCCCAAAGTTGAGTTTATTAGCCGGAATTTCGGCCCGATCGTAAGTAAAGCTTGCCTTACCGGTTGGCAGGCCGCTGTCTTTTGCCTGTTCATATTGCGAAATAGCCTGGTCAATCTTTGCCTTCGACAATTTTACAATATTGCTGTTGGCTACACCAAGCTTAAGGGCCTCGTCAAGCGTAATCGTTCTCTCCTGGCAAAAAGCATGGCGGCCGAGAGGCAATAACAGGATGAGCAGGGGAATTAAATAATATTTGGTCATGGTTTTCACAGTATAGCAGATAGTGGGTTTATTTAGCATTATTGTTGTCGGTAGTTAAGTAAGCTTTTAAAAGCCGCTTCATATAGCTTTTTACCCGGGGCTTTATTTTCTCTTCCAGGTACTTTTCGTCGCGAATGTCGTGGCCTAATATTAACGAGGATAGGTGCGGCGTGTTAACGATATAATTTTTTGTGCCGAAAATGGTGGCGATCACCAGTTGTGTGTCGATATCTTTGACAAATGTTTTGTTTTTTATCCCTTCGTCCAGGATCTTTTTTATTTCCACCACGTTAACCATCAATATCTCGGTTATCTTGTCGGTCAGTTCCCAGCGTTTGTTCATGGTCAGTTCGCGGTTGATCAGTTTCTGGAAACAATTGTTTACAATGATCCGCTCCACATAATTGTCGATGCATTTGGCCAGCTTATCCCACGACGACATACTGCCATCATTGCTGATATTTTGAAGCAGGGTTTGGAACGATGCTATTTTCCTTTCGAAAATGGCGAGGAACAGCCCTTCCTTCGACCCAAAATAGTAATTCAACATGGCCATATTAACGCCCGCTTCGCCTGAGATCATCCGGGTTGAAGCGCCATCAAATCCAAGATCCGAGAACACTCTTTCGGCCACGTCAAGGATGCGATCTTTCTTGTCTATTTTATCTTTGTCCATTGCTTTTTCCTGAACAAAATTAATCAAACGATTGATTGAGCGTGTCATTTAAATGCAATCTTGGTTTAAGTGTTTGATACCCAACACAAAAAATCAATCAATCGATTAACAAAATACGAAGCAGCCTCTTCTTCTTTTTCAATTACGACCCACCCGTCACAAAATGGACGGCCAACTTACTTTTGAGTCCGTGAGTTTTATTAAGACGATTAAAAGAAGATATTGCTTTAATTTTTTTGAAATAATTTAAAATGGCAAGCGGCTATTCGACAATGGGTTATATTATTTTGAAGTAGTTGTGTTCAGGGATGTCGTTTGATATGGAAATGGCAGCTAGAAAATGAAGTGCAGGTGTCACGCTCTCCGCGTGTTGTCGCACCCGATTGGATGGGGCGTGATATCTAACTGACGAAACACCCTGGCAGAAGAAAATCGTCACAGATGCCTGTTTTCACGCGAACGGTCCCAAAAAACGCCCAAAAACCAACATCGAATCCGTGTAATCAGTGAAATCGATCCAAAAAAATCTGTGATCAAAAAAAGCCCCGGTTAACCATTCCGGGGCTCCACTAAAATTAAACTATAAAACTGAACACAAAACATCTTTTTGAGCTGAAAGCTGAAAGTCCAAAGCTTAAAGCTTCATTTTAAAGCAGAAAGCAAAAGCTTTCTGCTTCGTCAACTGCATCCCATCGAATTCCCGCAGTTCAAACATTTATAGCAAGTTCCCGAACGCAGGGTGGTGTGGCCACATACGTTACACGCCGGCGCGTCGCTTTGCACGCCCATGCTTAAATCTACGCTATATTGCTTTTTAACGCTGCTACCGCTATCTCCGGCGGTCTTCACAGAAACCGGTTGATAAACATTCGTCTCGTCCGTATTAACATCATCATCCGGCATCATCGGGTTGCCGGTAACGCCATTCTGTTCGGTAATTACATGGACCAGGTCGGTGCGGTTTTGATACTCGTAACCCAGCATCCTGAAGATATAATCGATAATGCTGGTCGCGCTTTTAATATTGGCATGGCCAACCACCATCCCCGCAGGCTCAAACCGGGTGAAGGTAAATTTTTCCACATACTCTTCCAGCGGCACACCGTACTGCAAGCCCACTGAAACGGCAATGGCAAAACAATTCATCAGCGACCGGAAAGTTGCACCCTCCTTGTGCATATCTACAAAAATTTCCCCCAGGGTGCCATCCTCATACTCGCCGGTGCGTACGTAAACCACCTGCCCGTCAATACTCGCCCTTTGGGTATAGCCGTAACGTTTTGCAGGCAAGCTCTTCTTTTGCACCACCCGCGACAACTGCCGCATAAAATGCGTGTCCTTTGATTTTTCAATGATAGCCACCGCAGCCTCGATCACCTGTTCAGGGGTAAGATCGGCCAGCTTTACGTTGGCCGCCTCGCCCAAAACTTCCTCGACAGTTTCCAGCTTTTCATCTGACTTTTCTTCTTTAACGTCCGATTTCGTCGACAGCGGCTGCGATAGTTTGCACCCATCACGATAAAGCGCGTTTGCCTTCAGGCCGAGGCGCCAGGAAAGTTCGTAACAATCTTTGATCTCTTCAACCTTCGCCTCGTTCGGCAGGTTGATGGTTTTGGAGATGGCGCCCGACAGGAACGGTTGCGCGGCCGCCATCATTTTGATGTGCCCGTGCGAGTGGAGATACCGTTGGCCCTTTGCACCGCATTTGTTGGCGCAATCAAATATGGGGTAGTGTTCCTGTTTCAGGTAGGGTGCGCCCTCGATTGTCATGGTGCCGCAGATGTATTCGTTGGCATCGGCGATCTGTTTGCCGGAGAAACCCAATGCCCTTAGCAGATTAAAATCAGAGGCGTTGTATTGTTCGGGCGTAAAGCCAAGCCGTTTCAGGCAATCTTCGCCCATTGACCAAACATTAAAGGCAAAACTGATCTCGAATGCCGAAACGATACCCTTGTCCAGCTTTTCCAACTCGTCATCGGTGAGGCCTTTCGCTTTAAGGGTCTCAAAATTAATAAAAGGCGCCCCCTTTAAGGTGGCGGCGCCTTTCGCGTAGTTTATAATTGCAGTGACTTCATGTTCGGCATAGCCCAGGTTGCTTAGTGCTTCGGGCACCGCCTGGTTAATGATCTTAAAATAACCGCCGCCGGATAGCTTCTTAAATTTTACCAGCGCAAAATCAGGCTCGATACCGGTCGTATCGCAATCCATTACCAGGCCTATTGTGCCGGTTGGGGCCACAACAGTGGTTTGCGCGTTGCGATAGCCATATTTTTCGCCCATCTCCACAGCTTTGTCCCAGGCGTTGCAGGCGGCCGACAGCAAATAGTCAGGGCATTGCATCTGGTCGATACCCGGAGGATGTATTTCCAGGCCGTCAAAATTATCGGTTGAATTATACGCGGCATAGCGGTGATTTTTCATCACGCGCAGCATGTGCTGTCTGTTTTCGTCGAATTTGCGGAAGGCCCTCAGTTCCCGGGCCATTTCGGCCGAAGTGGCGTAAGCGGTCCCTGTCATGATCGCGGTGATCGCCGCTGCAATGGCACGCGCTTTTTTACTGTCGTACGGAATGCCACTCACCATCAGGGCTGAGCCAAGATTGGCAAAGCCTAAACCCAGCGTACGGTAATCATTGGATAGCTGCGCTACTTCCTTAGAAGGAAATTGCGCCATCAGGACGGAAATTTCCAGCACGATGGTCCAAATCCGGCAGGTATGTTCAAAACCCTTTACATCAAATACGCGGGTTTTTTGATCGAAAAAATGTGCCAAGTTAACCGAGGCAAGGTTGCATGCGGTATTGTCCAGGAACATATACTCAGAGCAGGGATTTGACGCGTTGATGCGCCCGCCTTCCGGGCAGGTATGCCACTCGTTAATAGTCGTGTCAAACTGCACGCCGGGGTCGGCGCAGGCCCAGGCTGCAAAGGCTATATCATCCCACAGCTTTTGTGCGGGGATGGATTTAACTGCTTTGCCGTTCATCCTGCTTGTCAGGTCCCAGGGGGTGTCATTCTTTAATGCCCTAAAAAAGGTATTGGGGATGCGAACAGAGTTATTGGAATTTTGTCCCGATACCGTGCGGTAGGCCTCGCCTTCATAGTCGGAAGAATAACCGGCAGCTATCAAAGCGGCCACTTTCTTTTCTTCCTCTACCTTCCAGTTTACAAAACTTTCTATTTCGGGGTGGTCCAGGTCAAGGCAAACCATTTTTGCCGCCCGGCGGGTTGTTCCGCCCGATTTAATGGCCCCGGCCGCGCGGTCGCCGATCTTCAGGAATGACATCAGGCCCGATGAATAACCTCCGCCGGCCAGTTTTTCGTTATCGCCGCGAATTTTTGAATAATTCGTTCCAACGCCCGATCCATATTTAAATATCCGCGCCTCGCGCACCCACAGGTCCATAATGCCGCCCTCGTTCACCAAATCGTCATCGACCGATAAAATAAAACAGGCATGGGGCTGTGGCCGCTCATAGGCCGATGTGGACTTTTTTAGTTCTTCTGTTTTGGGATCCACATAGTAGTGGCCCTGCGGTTTCCCGGTGATGCCGTATGAGGTATGCAGACCCGTATTGAACCATTGCGGAGAGTTTGGCGCTGCCAGCTGACCCGTAATGGTGTAAACAATTTCGTCATAAAAAATTTCCGCATCTTTTGCTGTCGCGAAATAGCCATAACGCACACCCCAATCCTTCCAGCAGTTGGCCATGCGGTGGGCTACCTGTTTAATGCTTTTTTCAGATCCGGTTGAACCATCCAGCTGGGGAACGCCGGCTTTTCGGAAATATTTTTGGGCCAATATATCCGTTGCCACCTGCGACCATGCCGACGGAACCTCTACATCGTTCATTTCAAACACCGCATCGCCGGATGGGTTGCGGATAACAGATGATCTGATGTCATATTTAAACTGGTCGAATACGTTGACATTATCTTTGGTAAAGTATCTTTCTACTTTTAATCCGCGATGCTTTTTGGGGGCTGTTTTTTTGTAGAGGTCGTCTTCCATGTTGATAGCTGATGTAAATCAAGAACTGATAAAAAAAACTAAAAAGGGGTTTTACTCAAATTTAAAAGTCCCAAAAACGGAATACTATTCATAGTTTTCCACACCCTGTGGGGAAGGTGCTTCCAATGGTTTGCACCATCCTAAAACATGTAGTTTACAATGATTTAACGTTGTGGAAAGAAAACACTGTGGGTCAATATCAGAAACTAAGGTTTGGCGTTACGACTATTTTAATGCCTTAGTAATATATTATTCATAATGCGAAAGCTAATCATATCGAATACGGTTTCCATCGACGGCTATTTCGAAGGGCCAAACCATGATCTCTCGGGGTTTACGTTCGATAAACAGTTGTATGAACCGATGGAATCTATCTTTGACCGTACGGATACAATTTTGATGGGTAAGGCGACATACGCATTCTTTTCAGGTTACTGGCCCGATAGAACGGTTGCTGATGACCCTGCTGCCGATTTTATGAACAAATCGGCAAAAATTGTTTTCTCAAAGACGCTAAGCGAAGTCTCGTGGGGAAAATGGAATGATATCAAACTCGCCAATGGCGACCTGTCCGAAACAATGATCAAACTAAAACAGGAACCCGGAAAGAATATCGTTTTTGGCAGCGGCGATATTATCGGCGCCTTGTCGCAGGCCGACTTGATTGATGAATGCCGTTTTATAGTAAGCCCGGTACTTTTTGGCAAAGGCAAGCCCATGATTGAAAGCTTACGGCAACGCATGCCGTTGAAGCTGAAGTCGGCCAATGTACTACGTTCGGGCATCGTAATCCTGGATTATGAAAGGGTGCGCTAGTGTACAGAGCCAGGAACCAAGAAACAAGGGTCAAGAGCCAAGATTCAAGAAAAAAAGCAATAAAAATGAATCGACGGGAGCTTTTTTCCTGGCTCTTGAATCCTGGTTCCTGATTCTCCTCGTTCTGAAAGAAGAAATTAAACCGTACGGCACATTTATTGTCATACCCTTACAGATTGACAAAAACGATAACGTTATGAAAACGATCAGAATTTGCTGGGACTATTATTTTGCCAACGCTGATAAGCTGTTCCGGAAGGTTTGCGAAGCGGAGGTTTTTTAGGTTGTTGGAATGTTGTAAGATTGAAAAGTTGTAATGTTGAAAGGTTATCCCATCGTAAAAACATTACAACCTTCCAACATTCCAACGTTCCAACTATTAATCCACCACAGCTACCTTCAGCATATTGGTTTTTCCTTTTTGCGTGATAGGAATAGATGCCGTATTGATCACTACATCTCCTTCGGTCACCAACCCTTCTGCCTTTAATATATTATTCACGTCGGCGATGGTGCTGTCGGTGCTTTCCAACCTGTCGTAATAAAAAGTTCTCACTCCCCAAAGCAGGCTGAGAGCATTTAGCAAGTGTTTGTTCGAGGTAAAAATAAACGTCCCGGCTTTGGGGCGGTAACTTGAAATTTCATACGCGGTATAACCCGAGGTGGTCATGGAAACGATCCCCACAGCATTGGTATGTTCGGCCAGGTACACGGCCGAGCCACATATAGCGTCGATCAGGTACTCAGGTGAATTAATGTCGGTGTTTTGTTTTCTGTCAGCATTGTACGCGTATCCCAACAGTTCCACATTCCGTACAATTTTCGCCATGGTTTCAATAACGATCACCGGGAATTCCCCAACCGAAGTTTCGCCGCTTAGCATTACCGCGTCAGCGCCGTCCAACACTGAATTGGCTACGTCATTAACTTCGGCGCGGGTGGGGCGCGGGGTAGTGATCATGGATTCCAGCATTTGAGTGGCGACAATAACCGGCTTGGCGGCATCGCGGCCCTTGCGGGCGATCATTTTTTGCAACAGCGGCACTTCTTCCAATGGCATCTCAACCCCAAGATCGCCTCGAGCCACCATTAAGCCGTCGGTAGCAGCAACAATGGCGTCGATATTTTCAATCGCCTCGGGTTTTTCAATTTTGGCGATCACCTTTGCGGCTTTTCCGCTGGCTGCTATGATTTCCTTAAGTTCCTTAATATCTTCGCCGGTACGAACGAAGGAAAGACCGATCCAATCTACGTCCCACTCCAGCGCATATTTCAGGTTATCTTTATCTTCTTCCGTTAAACTCGGTATCGAAACTTTGGTGTTTGGCAAATTAACCCCCTTGCGCGAGGTTAAAACCCCGCCGTGCACTACTTCACAAACCACGGTGTCTACCCGGTTGGTTTCAATCACCCTCATTTGTATCTTCCCATCATCCAGCAAAATAATTTCGCCGGCCTGCACGTCCTGCGGAAAAGTTTCATAAGTAATGTAAATCTGGTTATCGTCGCCGATCAGTTCGTGCGTGGTAATGTTAATGCGGGTACCGTTAACCAGGTGTATACCGCCATCCTTCACCAGCCCAATGCGTATTTTGGGGCCCTGCAGGTCAGCCAGAATTCCTACATTCGTTTTTAATTCTGCATTGATTTGGCGGATGGTATCGATCACTGCCTTATGGTCCTGTACTTTTCCGTGCGAAAAATTGAGGCGGCAAATGTTCACGCCTGCTTTTATCATCGCTGAGAGCACATCTTTTTTGGCCGATGCCGGCCCCATAGTGGCAACAATCTTGGTATGATTATATTGTGGTTTCATATTTTCGGGTTAAAACTGGCTTATATAGTGTACAGATAACACTTAAATTTTGGCGCTAAAATAAAAGATTTTCCCGTGATTTTATTTTTTTAGGGTCAATCTTTACGGCGGCCACTACCTCAGGTATTTTATTTAACAACGAAATTAGGCTATCCAATTCGTTTTCATCAATATAATTCCTGATCATAAAAAAATAATCCGCCCGCCTCATTTCGGGCACCAGGTACCCCTCCGTTCCTTTATTCGCAATAAAATAGGAGTCTGTTCCGTTTTCTCCGCTATTATAGTGGTACATCGAGAATTGTACCGGCGTTTCTCCCGGATGGATCTCCACCTGCAGGTCAGGCATTTTCACGAAATTATAGTTCAAAAACTTGTTGATAAGATAACAAATGCGGTAATCTTTTAGCGAGGTGGTAACGGCGATCAGGACAAAATCAAGATCGATCTCAAACTTTAAAAACTTCCTGTTCAAAATCATTATTTTTGCCGGCTGTAAAATTACAAATCGAAACTCTTTCGCTAAAATATTGTTGCAGATTAGGCAAAAGTTTTTAGATTTGATATTTGTCAGAATTTATCTTTCTTTGCACAAATTTTTTATTAATCATTAAAACATAAAGACTATGTCTGATATCGCTTCAAGAGTAAAAGCTATTATCGTAGAAAAACTGGGTGTTGACGAAAGTGAAGTTACACCTGAAGCTAGCTTCACCAACGACCTTGGTGCCGACTCTTTGGATACCGTGGAATTAATCATGGAGTTTGAAAAAGAATTTAACGTAGCCATTCCTGACGACCAGGCTGAAACGATTGGAACTGTTGGGCAAGCCGTTGCTTACCTGGAAAAAAACGTTAAATAAAACTCCCCCATCTGTTTTAAATGGAGTTTAAGAGAGTTGTAGTAAGCGGTCTTGGAGCACTTACTCCGATTGGCAATACCGTTCCTGAATATTGGGACGCATTGACCAGGGGAGTGAGCGGGGCAGCCTTAATAAAAAGTTTTGACACCGAAAAGTTCAAAACCAAGTTTGCGTGCGAAGTAAAGAACTTTGACGCTGACGGCTTTTTAGGAAGGAAGGATGCCCGCAAGCTCGACCCGTTTGTTCAATATGCTTTATTCTCGACGGAAGAAGCGGTAAAAGATGCAGGCTTAGACTTTAGCCAGCTCGACACCAGCCGTATTGGCGTGATATGGGGTTCAGGCATCGGCGGTTTAAAAACATTTTTGGACGAAGTGGTAAATTTTGCCAAAGGCGACGGTTCGCCGAGGTTCAATCCTTTCTTTATTCCTAAAATGATCGCTGATATTGCCCCCGGCCATATTTCCATCAAGTATGGTTTGCGCGGCCCTAACTTTTCAACGGTTTCGGCCTGCGCCTCGTCCAATAACTCCCTTATCGATTCTTTTAATTACATCCGGCTGGGTAAGGCTAATATGTTTATCAGCGGCGGATCAGAAGCCATCATTAACGAAGCCGGCATCGGCGGGTTTAATGCCATGCATGCCCTGTCCACCCGTAATGACGATCCTGCCACAGCATCGCGCCCTTTCGACCTGGACCGCGACGGTTTTGTTGCAGGCGAAGGCGCCGGCACGATCATTTTGGAAGAACTGGAACACGCCAAAAAACGGGGTGCAAAGATTTATGCCGAAATGGTTGGCGGCGGCATGAGCGCTGATGCATACCACATGACCGCGCCGCACCCTGAAGGCCTTGGCGCTGCCCTGGTTATGCGCGCAGCTTTGCAGGACGCAGGCATGACTACCGCCGATATAGACTATGTGAACGTGCATGGTACATCGACGCCTATCGGCGACCCGCAGGAGGTAAAAGCCATTCGCGATGTATTTGGCGATGATATTTACCGCATCAACATCAGCTCAACCAAGTCGATGACCGGCCATTTGCTTGGCGCGGCAGGAGCAGTTGAAGCTATAGCAGCTATATTAGCAGTGAGAGACGGTATTATACCGCCTACGATCAATCACTTTACCGACGACCCAGCCTTCGACCCAAAGATCAATTTCACATTTAATAAAGCCCAGAAACGGGAAGTGCGGGTGGCACAAAGCAATGGATTTGGTTTCGGGGGACATAATGCTTCCGTGATATTTAAAAAGTACGAAGAATAATTTAACTGGATGCCTATAAGTCGTTTTTACAAACTCTACATATCCCCTAACAGAAAGTACGTAAAAATCCTCAAAAATTTACTGGGCTTTGTTCCGGGTAATATCTCATTGTACCGCCTGGCATTTCGCCATAAGTCGGTGGCGCAGAGCGTAAAAAAAGGCGTAAAAAACAGTAACGAGCGTTTGGAGTTTTTGGGCGATGCCGTTTTAGGAAGCGTGGTGGCCGAGGTGCTTTTTAAACTTTATCCTTATGAGGACGAAGGCTTCCTCACCGAACTGCGCTCGAAAATAGTAAGCCGCAATAATCTTAATGCACTTGCCCGCAAGCTGGGTTTTGATAAGCTGATTGAATATGATAACCGTATGCTGAACTCGTCGCGTCAGGGCTCCCTGCTGGGCGATGCCTTTGAAGCACTGGTTGGGGCTATTTATTTGGATAAAGGCTATGATTTTACCCGCCATTTCCTGGTGAATAACATTATCAAAGCGCATGTGGATATCCATACCCTTGAACAAACCGAAACGAATTTTAAAAGCAAGCTGATTGAGTGGTGCCAGCGCCACAGCAAGGACATTGCTTTTGATTTGGTTGGCAACGATGACGGCGAAAATACCAAGCTATTTACCGTACAAGCTACCATCGACGGAGAGGTGATGGGACTGGGTAAGGAATTCAACAAAAAGAATGCTGAAAAACTCGCTGCTGAGAAGGCATGTGAGGTGCTGGGGATTTAACCCCCAAACCCCCTGAAGGGGGCTTTTTTATCCGGCTCTTTGGTATGTCCCGGCGCCATCACGTTATTCTGCTCCTCCTTTGGGGGGCTGAGAGGTTGGAGTTAACGGCGGCATCTTTAAATCCTCTGTTTTTATCCTGCCTTTGTTAGCCTCATAGTAATCATATTGCTTGCGCACTTCGCGCGCCAGGTCGTAATCGTTCCAGGCTTTTATGTCTTCGTACGTCGGCATATAATATGTCATAAACTTTTTTGCTTCAGTATCCGACGCGGAGGTTACCCGCATTATAAAAGCCACATTATACCGCCTGTTGATTGCCGCATACTCGAGTTCCTCTTTGGAGTAAGCCGCAAAATGACGGGCATTTTTTGCATCGGAACCAATAAGGTTGTATATCCCGGTTAAAGGCGACGTAATGAATGCCAATGCCGGCAATGATTTGCCATTGTTAAACACACCGTCTTTTTTGTACCCGGCCATTACTTCGTTCAGCTCTTGTTTGGTGGATTGACCCTGCACAGTCACTGTGTTTAGGTGGATCACCGGCTGCATGTAAACCGGGAGGTCGCTGCCATTCAGGATAACTATTTTTTGATCGGTATATTCATCTTTGGTAAAAAGCAGCGTATCGCCCGCCTGCGCTTTAACGGTAAACCAGCCCAGCTCGTCGCTCATCATCACGGCGCCACTATTCAGGTTATGGATCAGTACCTGCGCAACCCGGTCGGTACTTTGCTTTTTGGAAATAACGCCGTGAATGGTCAATACCTGCTGCGCCGATGCCATGTGCACCAGTAAAAATATAACCGCAAACAGGAAAAGACACTTTACGCGCATGCTAAATAGTGAAACGGCAAAATTACGCCGAATATTTGACGGGAAATGTGAAAAAGTGTTAAAGGGATGGGAATGAGGGTTTGGTCGCAATACAAATAACCAGTGTCTCTGATAAAACTATTTATTTTATTGTGATACTGACATGTTGTAGGTAAATTAGTCATTTAGTATCAGACCTAGCCACTAAAGAAATGTCAACCAACCTTGAACTGGCCCGCGAGCTCGTCAAAGAATGTCAGCAAAGCAAAAGAAAAGATTTAGATCTTGGAAATTGTGGAATCGCTGATTTAAATGATTTGCCTGAACTTTTTGATTGTGTACACTTAGAGGCACTCAATTTAAGTAATCGTTGGCCTGAACGCAAAAACGGAACAGTAAAATGGCTCGACAGTGTAAATGAGGGGCGCCCTAATTGCTTTAATCAGATTCCTGAAGCAATACTCCAACTAAAAACTTTAAAGAAACTGATTATCTGCAATGCGGAAGGAGAAACGCCCTTGACCAGTTGCGATTTTTTAGGTGGCTTTAACAACCTGGATTTTTTGTGCGTGCATGGACAAAATATTTCAGATCTAGGTTTCTTGTCTAGTCTCAAAAATCTCCAATATCTCGATTTAGAAAAAAATCAAATTAAAAATGGCGATAACATTGCAGGATTGACTAAAATACAATTTTTGTATCTGGGGCACAATACCATATCGAATGGTAATTTCATAAAAAGTCTTCTTGATATAGTAGAATTAGATATTCATAAGAACACCGTTAAGAGCTTGCCTATAGAGGATCTTAAATCTTTACGCTATTTAAACCTCAGTAGAAATTATTTAAGCGGAATAGATATTTCCGAAAATGCTCCTCGGATTGAGTGTTTGGATGTCAGTAATAATAACTTGTATGAAATTGCTTTTCTAAAATATTTAAAATCATTACAACGGTTAAACATCTCTTACAACTCGATTAGAGGTTCAAAAATTTTGACGGAACTGGTTAACTTAACGGATCTTGATCTCGAACGATGTCACGTTTCAGATGTTAGTTTTCTAAAGAGTCTACCTCGCTTAAGATCATTAAATCTCAGCGAAAATTACCGTGCTAATTTTTTTTCCTTGGCTAAAATCGTCGATTTAGAGTCATTAAGTCTTCGACGGAACGAGATTTCAGATATTGGGTTTTTAAAAAATCTTGTTAAATTACAATCATTGGACCTTTGCGATAATAAGATTACCAACATTAGTAGTCTCCAAGGTTTGAAACAGTTACGAGTTCTCAAATTACAATATAATAAAATATCCGATACGAGTTGCTTAGCCAAACACGTAGAGTTAGAATCATTAGACGTCCATTACAACCAAATAAAACAAATAGATTTTCTAAAAAAATTAACCAGATTGAAATTCGTAAACGTCAGTCAGAACCAAATCTCTAATGTAAAGTCGCTTAGTGCTCTCAAGGAGCTTAGATTTTTAGATATAAGCATAAATGAAATTTCCAATGCAGCGGCGTTAAGACATTTAACGGAATTAAAAACCTTAAACATAGGCAGAAATGAGATTTCCGATTTTAGTTTTTTAAAGAACTTGGTTAAGCTTAGAATATTAAACCTAAATAGAAGCAAGGTTTCGGATTTGCACTTTTTAGGAAATCTGAAAAACCTTCGTTCTTTAGATTTGGGCCACAATTACATAAAAAAAATCCCTCCATTTATTTTTCATTTGGGTCTAAATGTAGTAGTTGACAGCGAAAAGAATGATGGATTATTGTTAATTGATAATTCAATAGAGTCCCCTCCTTTAGAAATCGTAAAACAAGGAAATCAGTCCGCCTTAGATTGGTTTGCCGCAACAAAGAAAAGCCTTAACGAAATAAAAATAATTCTAATAGGCGACCCTAAGGCAGGGAAAACTTCTTTGTTAAGATGCCTTAAAGGGGATGAATTCGATCCGAATGAAGTGCAAACAGACGGAATCAATATAGAAGATATCCATTTCCGCGACTGTTACACATTTAATAATCAAAAGGCACTTCATGGCATCTTAGGCCATTTTTGGGACTTTGGCGGTCAAGAAATCATGAATGCCACGCATCAGTTCTTTCTCACTAATCGTAGTGTTTACCTTTTAATTCTGGATGCCCGAAAGGATGCAAATGTGTCAAGTCAAATACGATATTGGGCAAAACGAGTAAAAGCTACGAGCGGGAAATCGCCGATAATTGTTATCGCCAATCAAATAGATGTGAATACTGCATTTGGATTTACCAACGAGGTTGAAATTCAGGAAGAATTTCCAGAAATCAAATATTTCATTAAAACTTCGTGCAGAAATGGCGAAGGGATTGACAGTATAAGACAAATACTAGAAGAACTTATCCCTAACGCTGAATTGTTTAAAACCTCAATAGACGAAAGATGGATTCATATTAAAGAACAATTACAGGAGGAAACTAAATCAAAGCATTTTCTGGACGAAAAAAGGTTTATCGACATATGTGATAAGCACGGACTAACTGAAAAAAGTGCGCGAATAAATGCCATTAATTTTTTAAATGATCTGGGACTGGTATTGCATTTCGAAGATCTGAATTTAGCGGAATATTATGTTCTTGATCCTTATTGGATAACTTATGGTGTTTATCAGATAGTCACATCGACTTACGCGGGAAGGGAAAAAGGGATCGTCAATATGGATAAGTTGGAGTATATTGTCAATGAAGAGGAAGATAAAAAGTCGGTCTATCAACCAGCAAAATTTCGAAAAATAATTTATAACTCACCCAATCAACGACGCTTTTTAGTCGATATATTGAATCAATTTAAACTTTGTTTTTATTTGCCAAACCACCGTAAGTTTATTATTCCCGATTTGCTTGACACTGCCGAACCAGTTGATATTACCGAACAAATTAGAAATGCACCCGCTTGCATTCGATTCGTTTATAAGTATGATTATTTGCCGAATTCTATTATGCCATTTATTATGGTGGAATCACATTCGCAAATTCAAAAGATGTGGCGCACAGGCTGCGTTATAGAAGATGATAGCTGCAAGGCTCTCATATCAACTTACCAAGATGTCCTAACTATTATCGTTACTGGCGAAAATAAAAGAAAACGTGAGTTTATGGCAATAGTGCGCCATTTGATTAATGGTATTAATCAAAAACTAAGTGATAAACCCAACATGCTAATTCCATTGCCGGAGATTATTCCACCTGCATATGCTGAATATGAGGTGTTGCTAAACAGGGAGAAAAAAGGATTGAGAGACTACATTTTTGATCGAGATAAGCCAACTGAGATGAGCTTTGAAATTTCGCAATTGCTTGAGGGCATTGCTGGCGATGAAGAAATGATGCAAATAAACGAACGGCTTAGGAATTTAGAAACCCTCGTAATTAACATAAATCTAAAGTTAGACCAGCATTATAAGTTTTTAATAGAAAAGCTCGATGACAATGAGATTAATAAAAAACTTTTGAATGCCATAAAAGAATTTAACAGCATACAAACAGATGACCTAAAGAGGGAAATTTTGGAGCGGATTTCGGACGGATTTGCATTGTTTAGCGGTGATATGGATGCCCGGTTTGAAGCAATTTATCATGATTTAAAGAAAACTGACGACTTGGAGATGAAACTAAGACTATCCATTCCATTGATCAAACTATTGGGAGTTGATTTTGGAGTGGAATGGGATGTGAAATCGTGGGCTTCCAAAATGTATGAGAAATATAAATTAAAAATATTTGAATTGATGGCTTAATAGAAAGATTTACATGTTCATAATACAACGAGTTGAATACAACTCTCTTTACCGCGCTTAGCCCATTTAACTGATAAGTAACGCGGATGCTGAATGAAAACTTCCCGCTCCTCCTGTTTTTAACATGGGCCTTGGTTTTTATGTACTCAACCAATTGAAGAACGATGCTTTGAAGAAATGATCTGAACAAATATTATGTGCCTCTCGCTACTGTTTCCCAAATCGAAGAAACAACAATCGCTCATCAAAGGTAAAAGGCTGCACATCCCTGATGCTGATCTTGCTAATGTCGGAATGCATTGGGTTTAATAATGCGTTTTCAGCCAGGGGATCAATAACGCTGGGCACAAATAGCAAGACGGCACTTTTTGAGCGCAGCCAGGCGTTTCCTATATTTTGCGAAAGAGCAGGGGCAGGATATTCTCGCCAATTACCTGGCAGTTGACTTGAAGCTATTTTTTCGCTGGCACTGGTGTCATCAACTTCAAGCGTGACAATCATCAGGTCATTGTGAATTTCTTCCGGCGCCAGGTGTACCAGTTTTTCCAGGATACAGGTAGAAGAATTAAGCGAGGCATATATTACCGGCATGCGGTTATGCCAGCGTGCTGAGGATATTAACCCGCCATTACCGCTGAGGTCGCGGGCATATTTCTCTCTCGCTATCCGGTAAAGGATCATGAATAAAAACCATGTTCTATTTGCGACAACAGGTCATTTACCATTCTAAAACCTTCCGCCGTATCCAGCAATGAAACGGGCGTCTGCATTCCAAGCGCCATCTGGGGCCGTTGAATCCATTTTTCAAAGGTTCCCTTATCGCCAAAAATATCGAGTCCACGCACGTAGAGCCGGCTGAATTCGTAAACAAACCCCGACTGCTCTGCCGAAAGGAGGTCATCGGGTTGATACCGGTTCATCTGCCGTATGCTAATATGCAGGATGTTGGACAGGTCTTTGCGGGAGACGCAAGTATTATCAAGAATATTGCCTACGGTATCATAAGGCAGGCCGTGGCGTATAAATTCGATTACGTCCATACTTCGCGTACAGTCAGCTGCTGACTTTTTTAATTTATCCGGCATAAAATACCAGTAACCTTTGCAGCTTTCATCCTGACCAACGTCGAGGGATGTTATATCTAATCTAGTAATATTTTTCACCTTTTCAGCCTTATGTCCTCAAATATAAAGACAAATGTCCGAAAATGCAAAATTGTTTTATTCTGCCAGAAAATTTCTACCTCAACTTAATCCAATCATCCTTCAACCCTTTTTCCTGCAGATAGGCATATAGCTCTTCGCCATCTTTGCCGCCTACTTTCGCATGGTGTAATAGGGTAAAGCCATGCGGCCCTTTGGCGTGGATCAAACTTGGATAGGCCTCCAAAACCGGCTTAACCAGCTCCGTTTTACCCAGCATGGTCAGGATATAGAGGGTGATCCGCGAACCAGACTCCAGCAAGTAGTTTGCTATTTCCTTGTTGCCGACATGGCCGGCACCTTCAATAGCTGCTTCATAATCACCGTTACCCCAATCAAACTTAGTATAGATCAAATTGGGTGTATCTTTTAACATCGCCTGCACTTTGGCAAAATCGCCATGGCCTGCAATAACAAACTCCTTAACCAACGGTAAGGGTAAAGGCGGCGGTTCCTGCTGCTGAATGGGCGCCTGGCCGATAACTTTGTTTTTCATTAAAACAAGCGCCGCCGTACCGCCGGCCACCTGCACTAAAAATTTCTTCCTGTCCATCTCTTTTTTTGATGAAGGTAGTGGCAAGTTTTTCTAAAAAAATATTTATTACGTAACAGACGCCGCTTACTTGACGATCGTTTTGATCCAACATTTTACCAAGTATAACACGCCTTACGCCATGTTCGATTTGCTGGTGTTGAAGAGGAAAATTGATAAAGCCCTGGCTATAAGTACCGCCGCAACGAGTTATTTTGGACCACGCCCTTCTGAAATTCGTTCCTGAAGTTTTTACTTAATGGGATGGCTACGTCATTTATCTTCACCTCTGTCTTGCTGACCTGCCGGATATGATCTCTCGAAACGATAAATGATTTGTGAACCCTGATGAATTTTTCTTTCGGCAATTGCGCTTCGATCCCTTTTAAGGTTAGGTAGCAGATATACCTTTTAGCAGCGGTGTGAATAAAGATGTAATTGTTGGCGGCTTCTATGTACAAAATATCAGCTAAGGCGATCTTTTCCATTTTGCCGTTTACTTTAACGTAAAAAGATTCGGATGCTTCTGTTTCGGGCCTGGTGTTTCTATAATTAAACAACTCCAGGGCCTTAGCACAAGCAATTTTTAAGCGTTCAACCGAAATGGGCTTTAATAAGTAATCCACTACCCCAAAATCATAACCTACCAAAGCGTATTCGGAATAGGCAGTTGTCAGGATAACCATCGGTTTTACTTTAATCAATTTTAAAAAATCAAGTCCGCTCAACCCCGGCATCTCGATATCTAAAAAAATCAGATCGGGCTGCGAATTGTTGATTTGTTCAAGGGCCTCAAATGCATTTGCAGCAGTACTGATAACTTTAAGCTGACCGATCTCCCTGATATCTTCGGCCAGACCTTTACGGGCAGCCGGTTCGTCGTCAATAATGATACATTTTAAATTCATGAGTAAGCTAATTGGAGTATAACCTTGAAATCCTCGCCCGAATCATCGATTTTTAACACATGTTTACCGGGGTATAAAAGCTCCAGCCGCTTACTTACGTTGGTTAGCCCAATTCCGCCTTTGCCTTCCGCTTCTCTGGTTGAACTACTATTTTGGGCCTGGAACCAAAACCAATTGTTCGCCGCCCCGCACTCGATCGAGATGTAATTGTTTTTCTGCCGGTCATCCGAAACGTGTTTAAAGCAGTTTTCGACGATAGGCACAAGCAAATACGGTGATATCTCAAATCCCGAAACATCGTGAAATCCCTTGATCGTTATCTGCACCCTGTCGCCCGTACGCTCTCTTTGAACTTCAATGTAGTTAGCCAGGAATTCGATCTCTTTCCCGATCGGCACAGACTGCGCGTTGCAATCATACAACTGGTAACGCAGCAAGCCCGAGAATTGCTCCAGTATTTTGCGGGCGGCGGTGTTTGACTTTTCAATTTTATAATAAACGGTATTAAGTGCATTAAAGATAAAGTGAGGGTTGATCTGGTGCTTCAGCATCGCCAGCTCCGTGATCAGTTTCTCTTTTTCTAGGGCTTCCACCTTCCTTTCCGAGCTGATGCGATCAAAAGCGAGGCGGATAAAGCACCCGCCCAGCGAAATAAAAGTGACCAGGATATACGAGCCAAAAACCAGGTCGGACCAAAACCAGTAAAAAAAGTGCTCCTGGTATTTGGAAATGTTTTTTTGGTAAGCGAACACTGAACTGCCCATTAACGCTAACTGGGAGAAGATGATGATTGAACCGCAAAGTAAAACAAGCGATAAAAACAAGAGAAAAAATTTAGCGTAACGCCGTTTATAAATATACCGGGGAAGTAATACCTCCACCGAAACGTACAAGGCGGCCACAGAAATAAACACATCAATCGCCGTTGAGGGGATCGCTTGTTTAAAATCAGGCATGCCGCCCAGCTTAAACAAAAACCAGAGGACATAGAAACCTATTGCAAAAGCCAGGTAATATGTTCTTTTTTTGAATGCCCTCACCGCGGAATTATTTAAAATTAAAATTAGGACAAAAGCGCCTATAAACATTACTTATTATGTGACAGGCGCTTTTTCTGTGGTGAAATGAATCCCGGATAGATTGCAGCGGTTAAAATCCGGACTTATTATAGCCGGTATTTGTAACTAAACCCCATCTGCCGCTGTCTTAGTAAAAATCCAGCAACTTATTATGAAGTTATCTCACATTGTTCTTTCAGGCTTACTCACCGGCCTGTTTTTGCAGACAAACGCCCAAAGCCTTTACATGCCGCGCGAAATAAAAGCGGCCTTTAAAAATGGCACCCGCTCCGCGGATGGCAAACCCGGGCCAAATTACTGGCAAAACACCGGTCATTACAATATATCGGTTACCGTTCGGCCGCCCGAACGGGAAGTAAAAGGCAGCGAGCAGATCACCTATTGGAATAATAGTCCGGATACGTTGAAGCACCTGAACTTTAAAGTGATTATGAACATCCACAAACCGGGCGCGGCACGGTTTTTTGGCAGCGGCAAGGATTACCTGGACGATGGCATCACCGTAGACGCGATGACCATCAACGGCGAGTCGTACAAATGGGACAATGAATCGCCCAGCACCAACCAGTTCCTCAAGCTCAACAAGCCCCTCGCGCCGCATGATTCGGTAAAGGTCGACCTCACCTGGCACTATAACCTGGTTACCGGCCATGGCCGCGAAGGCATCATCGATTCTACCAGTTTTTACCTGGCTTATTTTTATCCGCGCGTATCGGTTTTTGACGACTATAAAGGCTGGGACCTGGACGAATTTATTGATGCGCTGGAGTTTTATAACGATTTTAACGATTATACGCTGAACGTTACGGTGCCTAAAAATTTTATTGTTTGGGCAACGGGTACGCTGCAGAATTCAAAAGAGGTGTTGCAAAAGGAGTATCAGAAGCGCCTGGAAAAATCAATGACGAGCGACTCGACTGTGCTTATTGCAACACCACAGGACCTGGCCGGCAAAAAAGTGACCGTGCAAAATGAGATGAATACCTGGACCTGGAAGGCTGAGCACATTACCGACATGGCTGTTGGCATCAGCGACAGTTATAACTGGGACGCCGCCAGCGTCGTGGTTGACGATGCTACCGGCCGCAGGGCAAGCATGCAGGCCGCTTATTCCGACAAATCAGCTGATTTTCATCACGCCGTTCAATATGGCCGTTATGCACTGGGCTGGCTGTCGCACAACTGGCCGGGGGTTCCATATCCATTTCCGAAGATGACAGCATTTGAAGGTTTTGCAGACATGGAGTACCCGATGATGGTGAACGACAGCCACCAGGACGACCTGCACTTTGCCGAGTTTGTACAGGACCACGAGATTGCACATACCTTTTTTCCTTTTTATATGGGTATTAACGAAACCCGCTACGGCTTTATGGACGAAGGCTGGGCGACCACCTTTGAGCGGCTGATCGGCACTACCGAGCTGGGTAAGGAAAAGGCCGATGCATTTTATAAACAGTTCAGGATCGATGGCTGGATAAATGACCCTGCTACCGGCGAAGACCTGCCCATTATTACCCCGGGCACCGAGTTGCGCAACGGGCTCGGCAATAACGAATACGGCAAACCCTCGTTGAGCTATTTCGCCCTGAAAGATATGCTGGGCGATGAGCTATTTAAAAAGGCGCTGCACAATTATATGGACAACTGGCATGGCAAGCACCCCATTCCGTGGGACTATTTTAACTCCATGAGCGCCGGCTCAGGCCGCAACCTGAATTGGTTTTTCAATAACTGGTTTTTCACCAATAATTATAGCGACCTGGCTTTAACAAACGTTGAAAAGGCAGGATATGGCTATAAAGTATCCATCGATAACATAGGAGGGTTTGCTATTCCGTTTGATATTGTGGTAACTTATACTGATGACAGCACCGAAACTTTTCATCAAACACCTACGGTTTGGGAGCAGAATCAGAAAGCGGCTACGGTCAGCATAAAAGCCGGAAAAAACATCAAATCGGCAAAGCTGGACAACGGAATATTTATGGATGCCGACGAAAGCAATAACACCTGGACAGCGAAATAATTCCTGCACTTAAAAAATAGCGATGGGTTCAAACCCATAGCTATTTTTCCCCTGCTTTTACCCTTCAGCCACGCGGATATAATACCCGTTGATATCCACAAAAGCAAACTCATGCAGCCCATAGGAATGCACGGCTGGTGCGGCGACTATTTCAATGCCTTTGGCCAGGTATTCAGCATAAATTTCGTCAATGTTTTCTACAAACCACATCAGTTGCAGGCCGCTTTTAACAAAAGCAGCGTCCTGGCCAAAGAGCAGGCGCATTTCATCCCGCCGGATGCCGCCATCCGTCAGGGCGCCATCTTTATCGGCCCATGTCCATTCATCATAAAACCCTAAAGTGTCGCGGTAATAGTCCAGCGTTTCCCGCAGGTTATTTACCGGCAGGTGCGGGTTGCTGCGGATGAATTTTTTGGTTTTCATAAGTGTCCTGGGGCCTGACGCCGAAATTTACTCAATCAGACCTCCGACTAAAAGACGTTTGCCATAAGATTATATTACGGATGCTTGTTACCGATCTTCGCGCCATCCTCCAGTTCCATATCCATCTGGTCGTCAAATAAAAAGCGGTAGAAAACCCAGTCGCTGTGCGGACGGTAAAAAATAAAGGTGAACCTGACGGGCTGTATCTCGTTTTTTACCAGGTAGCTGTACAAGATCAGGCTGGGCGACGCCGCCTTTTCTACAATAAGCTCGTGGCCGATATATGTGCCCATCGATTGCCTCAGCGAGTCGAGTTTGGCTTTTAGCTGTGCGGTACCGGCCGGGTTCGAGAAATATTTGTTAGTGCCAAAAAGGTAGTCGATGGCGCTGTCAGCGCCGGCCGCTTTATATTTTTTAAAGAAATTGTCGATAACGCTGGCCGCACTTTGGAACCCGCCAGGTTTAGCGCCGAGCGGTTTGGCTGTTGCCGCCCCCGGCGCCTGGGCTTTACAACAAACGGAAAGGCCTATAAACGAGACAAATATTAAAGCTGTTTTGACAAAAGTCGCTGGTTTCAATTTCATAGATAAATGCTTTTAAAAATCCAAAGTAAATAAAAAAGCCTGTAGTTAATACCACAGGCCCTTAAATTTTCTATAGTTGGATTGAGTTGATTGAGTTGGACTGAGTCTATTACTGTGGCAGGTGAAGTTAAACTCCCTCAACCTCACTTAGTCACTCAATCAACCACTCTCTCCATCAACTAATAAATGGAAGCTGCGAAATATGAATTGGGCGGTTAAAGCGCCTGAAAAGCAACAATGTGCATCCGCGCGGAAACTATTGCGTATTGATCCGCGCGGGGTCGGCAATCTCGATCTCCGGCCGGCCCTTAAACATCTCGAAGACACCGGTGACGCAAATCGGCTTGCCCTTCAATTTATCCCAGGGCAGAGTGATTTTATTGCCTTTTATAGCAATGGTGTATTTCTGATTCGGATAAATACCGCCCATGTTGAGCAGCGTTAACGTGTCGCTGAATATTTTTAAGGAATAGACCGTGTCGCATAAAGTACCTGTCTTGCCCAGATTTTTTTTTTTAACTCTTCGGCCGAAAAACGCTGTTGGGCATTAACGCCTGCGGTGATCAGAACAAGCATGCCGCAGGCAAGCAGTATTTTTTTCATACGATAAATTTAACAGTTATGGCCAATCTTTGTTGGCTGCAATGAAAAGATTACAAATGACGGCCGAGATTTTTGAAGAGGGTGAGTAAAGCTTTTATCGGCTCAAAGGGTTTTGATCTTATTGCGATAAAGTCCGATGGCGCGCACGATCGAAGCGGCGATGGCTTGCTGCCCTTTTTCCGAATTTAAGTAAGCTTCCTCAGTTGGGTTGTTGATATACCCGGTCTCTACCAAAACGGCAGGCATCGCGCTGTGGGCCAAAACCAAAACTCCCTGCTCCTTTACTCCCCGGCTGCGCCTGCCGTCGTAATTTACAAATTCATTGTTCAACAGTTCGCCAAAAAGGATGCTCTGCCGGCGATATTTTTGCATAACGGTATTCAAAACAATGAGCGAGGTGGGGTCGTTTTCACTATAACCGTCATAATTCTTTTTGTAGTCTTTTTCTATGTAGATGGAAGCATTTTCGCGCAAAGCTTCCATTTGCTCTTCTTTTCGATGGAAGCCATATACCAGCAGCATTGCGCCTTTGTTGTCCGCCCCTGTTCCCTCGGGCGACGAGTTACAGTGAATGGAAATAAACAAGTTGGCGTTATTCTCGTTAGCGATAGCCGATCTGCGGTTCAGCGGAATAAACCGGTCGGTTGAACGCGTCATGATCACATTGATCCCCGGCATGGTACTTTTCATCAGCGCATCAACTTTTTTTGCTATCGCGAGCGCTACGTTTTTCTCTGACGACCATGATCCGTGCGCGCCGGGGTCTTTTCCGCCGTGGCCCGCGTCAATCACAACCGTTTTAAATCTAAAGCCAGGGTTAGCCTCCTGGGCGATGGAAACCGCGTTTATCGATATAAAAAATAGCAGCAGGTTAAAAGTGGTAAAGCGTCTAATCATTAACGTGATAAGAGTGAATAGATCAAATTGTTTTACCTGGCTTTTGCGACGAGCTTATTGCATTTTGGGCATAAACCCGTAGCATATAAGGCAAATCCGTCCGGCTTGAAACCTTTTGGCAGGTTAAGATCGGGTATTTCAAGGTCGTCAAGGCAATATACATTTTTGCAATTGGTGCAATTGAAATGGAGGTGCTCATCGTGGTGATGGTTTTCTTCGCAATTTGAGGAGCACATGGCATAATTTGCAGTGCCGTTTAAGTCGAAAACCTTATGAATAATGCCTTTTTCTTCGAAAGCATTTAAGATGCGGTACAGGGTAACACGGTCGATATCCACCATCACACTCTCCAGGTCAGGCTGCGAGGTAGCTACGTTCTTTGCGGACAGCATCGACAAAACCTTTAAACGCGGCCCCGTTTTCTTTAAGTGATGCTTATCCAGCAGCGCTTCAAACGTATGTGCATGATGATGTGTCATTGAAGCTAATTAATTTCGGGTCAAAGGTACAAACAATAACACTAAATTTTGCGGATTTATTTGAATGTGAGGATCAACTGACGGAAACGACCCCGGTATTTATTCTACAAACACCTCATTGCCTGCCTGATGCGAATGCTCATGTTTAATATGGAAGACCTGGCGCCCCCTGTTACAGTTGGCGCTATATCTATAGTTAAAAAAGTGTGCGGTGGCTATTAACAAACCGCCTATGGGCACTATAATTGCCTCGTGCCACCCCTTTACAAACAAGTGACCTGCGATAATGATCAGAAATCCGATGATCAGCAGGATTGACGGTAAAAGCTTGTGATGTGCGCGCAGATACGACAAGCCTATCGCGTATATGCCAATACCCAAAGCAAATATGATCATGCTCCACTCAATAAGCGGATTTGCCAAGAAACCAAGGCCGGCCAGCGGCAAAACGGTGATCAGCAGCGGTACTATTGCGCAGTGTATTGCACAAAGGATCGAGGCGGTCATCCCCGCGCTATCCAGTCCCGAACTATACTTGCCCTTTCCCATGCCGCAAATATACATAACGCAATTTGGTTGCATTTATGTTATTTTATTTTTGACCTACAGATTATTAATGTCATGTTAATTATTCCTTAATAGTCATCTTATTGCTACTTTTGCGGATAGTTTAACCAAGTACGCCCATATGCCATCACCTTCACCAAGAGTAATTTGGAAGGAAACCTGGAATACACCTCATAAAAAACAGCAAATCGTCATCGGCACGGTCATCATGCTGATAGTGGTTTTTATCATGCCGCATTTTTTTAATTTCATTGAGCACCGGAAGGGAATGGTACTTAACGACTGGCTTTTGGCTATTATTGCCCCGCGTAATGTTTCGATCATAATTTTTGCCCTGATATGGGCCATGATCGTGCTTATCATTATTAGGGCAATGCGCGACCCGTCAATTTACATAACGTATTGCTGGGCGTATATATTTGTTTGCAGCGCAAGGCTAACTTGTATAAGCCTGCTTCCGCTTGATCCTCCAGCAGGCCTTATTCGCCTTACCGACCCGCTGACAGGCGTTTTTTACGGCAACTCAAACATCACTAAGGACCTTTTTTTTTCAGGGCACACGGCTACGCTCACCTTAATATTCTTATGTTTGAAAAAAAAGAACGACAGGATCATCGCTTTTACGGCAACTGTAGCAGTGGCCTTCCTGCTGCTTGTGCAGCATATTCATTACACGATAGATGTTTTGGCCGCGCCGATATTTGCTTATGGCTTCTACAGGGGCACCCGCTATTTTCTGATAAAAAATAATAAAATACGCAGCGACGAGGCTAAGGCCGAACAAACCAGGGTGTAATCATTCACGTAACCACATTTTGTTGGGCCAAACCAATTCTTCACAGTGGCTGCTTTTTTCAATATTCTTGCTGCTGTCGCAACTTATCCGATATATTTGTTTTAACCAATTATATTAGGGCCAACGCCCTATGCGGACTTTAGATTATTGACTTTCCGACTTAAGACTTACAACAATGGCCCGATTAAACCTACTCGAAGAAACGAGGTACGAGAAACTGCCGGTAACGGTATATAAGGATCAGCAAACGGCAGCAGTGGCGGTGGCAGGAAGGATTGCCGCATTGATCAAAAGTAA
>Ga0134127_10000089_pt1 | contig 123540 bp, 118 predicted proteins | sample KB31753_FD_96459 | JGI IMG/M metagenome (GOLD analysis project Ga0134127, IMG submission 96459) | Terrestrial soil microbial communities with excess Nitrogen fertilizer from Kellogg Biological Station, Michigan, USA - KB3-175-3 | ecosystem: Environmental > Terrestrial > Soil > Unclassified ...
GTGCGGCATTTAGGCGACGATCAGAACTGAGAACCTTTGGATAGAACCATTGGCAATTCATTTGCTCAAGAAGTACCCGGAAGGCACATCACGCGATGGACGATACCAGGGCCGCTTGCCATGCAAAATGTTCGCTCCTCCACGAATTGGGTTTGTGGCACACCGCACCAAGTCAATCCAAAAGCGGTTGGTAGTGGCTGCTTCAACTCTGCGCGAAACGTACCTGTCGAGAATATCTTCTGTAAGTAGCCAGCCGAGCCCGCCTAAAGGGGTGATGACAAGATTCACCTGCCCAGTTCCCGTGTAGCAATCCCTTTCGTGACAAGGCCATGTTCCGTCCTGGTTCCACGGCGAGCGGGCTTTGGTCCCGTATTTTTCTACAGTGAGTTCACTTAAGGGGCCAACGCTCCATTGCGTGCTGTAGGCGGCGTTCCACATTGTCGCCTTGAATCGGCTCCACCAGTACGCTTTGGTGTTCGAAAATTCCAACCGTGATCCTTGGGGATCATTCTGGATCTGGATGAAGCTAGTCATTGCTCCTTGAATCGGGTGTCCCACGTAGTTGTAAAGCGGATCGTCTCCATCGTTCCACCCAGAATCGATCCAAGTGTGAAGAGACTGTTTGTAATCCCGCCAATAGTGGTTGAATGGGACGCCGTTTTCTGTCGTTACCCAACGATAGTCCTCATGCACCACATATGCCTGCTCTATCGTAAGAAAGATGAAGGATTCTCCTATTGCCTTGCCCCAATGGAAGTGTTCTTTGCGAATGGATGGCGGAGAAGCAATTGGTTGCATATTGGAGACCGCGGGAGCATTCGATAAGACGCGCGCTCGGGATGTGGAGCTCGATCGTATCAGTGACGGTTCGCATTTCTCCACCACAGATCCGGCCATTTCGCATCCGGAGTGCGTCGCCTGTGCTATCGCAATGCCACCGAAAAGTATTGGTGCTAACAGCACAGCCTCGAGCCTGAAGAACATTACCCTTCTGGGATGGGCGACCTATTCTGGACGGTTGTCGCAACCAGAGTTGTGCTACAGGAGGATGTGTATTCACCGCCGAACGATATGGTAACCAGACTCATCCATTTAAAAGAATGTAAGATGCGAGATGCTGAAACCGAGGCTGGTTCAATCATTAGTTCCCGCAACCCAACCATCCTTGTTTGTAGTAGGTGGCTGTTGTCCGGCTTTCTTCGACAAGGAATTCGATGAGTCAATGCTTCGCTTGTGAAATCTGGAGAATGGGTTCCAGAAAACGGCCGTATCTGTCTAAAGCGGCATTGTCGTTTGCCGCGATTGCGGTTTTTACCGCCTTCACCGTCGTCGGCGTAACGATCTCGAGTCGGCCTACAAAAACTCGGACGACTTGTTCCGGAGCAGGATCTATCGCGAGTGGCAACACGTTGTCCACGAATTCGCGCGGCACGATGTAGATCAATCGGCTTCCTTCCTCGAACCAAGAACTCTTCCAGGTCTCGACCATCGCGTGTGCTTCGTCGAGGAAGAGTCCTTGATTGACAAGAATCGCTTCGAGTTCGGCATACAGTGATTCTATGTGGTCGGTGAGTAACGGGGGTTCAAACTTCAGCTCGTTTGCTCCGCCTTGCTCAACGCGGTAACCGACTCGCTTTCCTCGGCGCTCAAACAGGATTGCGGCGGGAATTGGCACTTTGCTGTCAATGACGAGCCCGCCATCTGAACTCTGCCTTGCAGATAGGGATAAAGGTGTGGCCGAAACTCCGCGATAGAAAAGAAATTTTTCAGTTTCCTCTCCCGCGGCGGTTTTGACCCTTAGCGGAGCGGAGGAGGTTTCTCGAGCTGCGTAATAGCGGGTCTGGCTAGAGTCGTGCGGGAAGTCGACGTCTAGGCTGGGGGAGACGATGACATTGTTCCACGTAATACTTCCGGCTGATGGTAACTGGTCGAGATCGGTATTCGCCTCGACTACAGCGGGTTGAACGCGACCCGCATGGGGATACCACTCGGTAATCAATCCTTTCGCGAAGGCAACTTTGACTGACACGGGCTGCTCACGCGGGGAATAAAAGTACAGTACTGGCGTTTCCATGCGAATGGTTCCGCGTAGGCCAAACTTGAAGACGGGGCTGCTGAGGTGTTGCACAAAACCGGGCAGTTCGGCTGGATTTATTAGAGGAATCCAATGCAGGGCGCGGCCGTCGGCGCCGGCTACGGCGGTGAATGTTCCCCATTCATGAGCGATTAGGCCGGATGCGGTTTGCGGCCGCGCTTTCACGTGATCGGAGATGCTTAGGACCAGCAGTCCAATAACCAACGATCCCAGGAGAGAAACCCGGGTTCCAATTTTCAGCGGCAACGTCGCTCGAGCTGCAAGCATTATCGCTATTTCTCCCGAGTTGGATTGAGCGCGTGAGCAATGATCCCGTCGCCGAAACGAGAGGTCAGATTTTGAGCTAGAAGCGGATCGCTCTTCGCTCCCGCTACTGACTTGCGCACGTGCTCTTTGTGCTCGTTGGCAGGGCCAGACAAGGTGATCAGGGCGGCCGCGAACTCCATCGCGGGATCGTCTTGGCCGAACAGGCTGATGGCTTTCTTTACCCATGCGTATCCGTCGAGTCCCGCGGCGGGATTGGAGTTTTGAGGCATCCATTGCTTGTAAGCCTCAGTCATGTAGCCAAGATCAAACCAAGCAAGGGCTGCCGATTGTCCAGAGGAATCATGCGCACGCGCATGAAGTCTAGTTAGCAATTCCTTCGCTACTGCAGGGCTATGTCGGGCATAAATGGTGGCCAGCCTAAGCGTTTCCATCCGCACCAGCACTGGGGCGTTTGCATCGAGAATGGCAAAGGTGTCTCTGGATAGGTTCTTTAGGTTGTAGCCAGAGGTTCCGTGTTCGTTCCAATCAATCAGAGGCAGGGTTTTGGCTTGACCGATCTCGATTCGATGACAGATCAGAGGCGGCCCCGCGAATGCTGAAGTAGTCATGGCTAACAAGATTCCCACAGTTCTGATTGCCGATTTCGAGCGTAGCCGCAAATTCATGGTTCAAGGCCCTCCGTCTTCGTCGTTTTGAGCTAACGATGTAAGAGACGCGAACCGAGGGGTGGACTGTTAACAACTCAGATTGGCCTAAATGAAAACAACAGGGGGGTGAGGAAGGCTGCCAGCGCTCTTTATTTTTGCTGAGGTATTGCTGTTGCCGACCAGGTGCGCTCCCAGTGCCGCCAAACTGAGATGTCATCAAACCCCAGTTCATTCCACCAGCGATCAAGCATGACCTGATCGAGTCGCAAAACCCCTTCTTTGGTGACGTCCGCCGGAGGTGGCACAAGTGCGCGCAGGTGCTCGTAGACCGCCATTCGCTGTTCGTCGTCTGCACGACTCAGTAAGTGCCACAGTGTTAGCGCATCTCGTTTGCGAGACTCGGAGAGGACCGTGGCGAGATCCGTGGCGCGCTGCCGCGGTGTTTTGTCCTCAAAATCAAATTGCCTCAACGCGGTGCGAAACCTCGCTGATGCATCCTCGAAGTACGGTGTTCCAGGGCCCAGCCTAGGCCGAGTCGCGCAAGCCGCTCCAGCAGGGATGAAGGATTCGCGTCCCTGGAGTTTGAATCCGACCCACCCAAGCGACGTGCGCACCAGCCCTGCTCCGGAATCGTCCACTTGCAAGGTGTAGGCACAACCTAGGTCCACGGTCATCGCCGATGGCGTGTCCACTACGAATTGACCTGGTGGCGCCCAGATGTAGGTGTGAATTGTCCCCCGGTCTAGGGCAATCCGTTTCAGACCGGCCAGCATCGCAAGTACACGCACGCGAGTGTTGGGCTCTATCTCGATCTGTCCAACGCTTTCAGCTCGAAGGCGAGCTCGCGACTGCGGGTCCGTCTCAAGTATTTGCCCGATCTCGAGGCGGCTGTCCTCCTTCCCTCCGACAGGAACGTTCCCAAGGTACGGTGTTCCTGTCATGCGAGAAACGGTCCAACCGGACAGCGCAACAGGGGTCCGCTGCTCTCGCTGATGCACGAATATGGCTGCGGCGATCACGACGGCGGTGATTAAGCCTGTGGCCAAAACGAAGGGTCGAATCCGCGGCGGGAGCCAAGGCCATCTGTGTTTTTGGACAATTTCAGGAAACACCAGCCGCCGGTGATCATGTTGAAATTTCCCAAGCAGAGCTTCTAGCTTTTGGACCTCGGGATCGGTTTTGCCGGATCGATCCCACAAGTAGTCGTCACTTCTCGCCCTCGCCTGGGGTTCCGGTTGATTGTTGTCATAGTCCATGATTCACGACATCTCCTATTGGGAACGTTGACGGCTCCGACTCAAACTTAAAGCCTCGCGAAGTTGCTGCATGCCGCGATGTAGATTGACTCGAACCGACCCGTGCGTCATTCCAATGCGTGCGGCTATCTCGGGGCCGGTCATACCCTCTACGAGCCTAAGAATCAATGTCTCCCGGTATGCATCTGGCAAGTTCTTGATGGCCCGCAATACGTCCGCGGCCTGGCTATTTTCCCCGCCATTAGGACTCACGAGGGCGTCGTGACAGGCTTCCTCCGCGAGTTGATCCTCTGGTATTGATCGGCGATGGTAGTCATTTGCTCGATTGCGGGCGATCACCGTCAACCACGCTCCGAAACTTTCTACCTCGCGAAGCATGGGCAACCGCCGAAGGGCAATCATGAAGACGTCCTGAACGAGGTCATCGACCTGGTGGAAGGGAACCCTAGCGAGCAGAACTCCGTGGATCATCCGTGCATATCGGTCATAGAGCTGGCCAAACGCCGCTCGATCCCCGTCACGCGCCGCACGCACAAGTGATGTTTCGTCCACAGGTTCAGCCATAGCTGGCCCCCTCACAGGTCGAAACGTGAGGCCTGACAGGAACGGACCGCCTATATCTTCTGGACTGGAGGCCATGAGCGCAGCGCTCCCATGAAGTTAGACGTTGGTACGAGGACAGGTGTTATCAGGTCTACCTCTTTCGCTTGGATAGTGGACCTGGGGTCCACTCTTTGCGTTTGGGGGCCAAACCATCCGGCAGCACGTAATATAATCCCGCCGATGAGCAACCCCGCATCAGCCCAATGGCCGAGAACGATTCCTCGTTTGAATTCGGAGGTTCCCTATCTACGGATTCTTTTCGTTACCATTTATGTGCGGGACGTCGATCGGAGCATTCGTTTCTATGTTGACCAGCTCGGGTTCAACTTGCTCTTTGATAGTGCGGTCGCAGGTGGAAGATTTGTAGTGGTGGGCCCTCCGGACGGCAGCGCGATGGTGTGCCTCGCTCCGGCCCAGCCCGGCTCAGAAGAATACAGCTCCATCGGCCGCACCGCGCCTCTAGTTTTCCTCACCGAGAATGTGGTCGAGCGCTACGAGGAGTGGCATGCCCGCGGAGTTCATTTTCAGCAACCGCCCCATAAGCCGGCTTGGGGAGGGTTATTTGCCAGCTTGGAGGACCTCGACGGAAATTCCCTTAAGCTGGTCGAATCGGACGATTTGAGCCGTGAACTGGACGCCGAACGTAAGTCCCTCGCAGAGAAGGTTGAACACGAACGTCGAGCGGCGCAGGAATTGGAGTTCGCTAAGCAGGTACAGGCACGGCTTTTCCCCCAGTCCCTGCCTCAACTGAAATCGCTCGACTATGCCGGAGTGTGTCTTCCTGCGCGCGCCGTGGGAGGAGACTACTACGATTTTCTGAGCCTGGGACCGCAGCGCCTAGGGCTGGTACTGGGAGATATTTCCGGTAAGGGGATGCCGGCTGCTCTCTTGATGGCAAACCTGCAGGCAAACCTGCGCAGCCAGTATGCCACTGCATGGGACGAGCCAAAACAGTTTCTCCAATCCGTGAACCGGCTGTTTTACCAAAACACGATTGACAGCGCCTATGCGACATTATTTTTTGCGGAGTACGACGACCACGTGCATCGACTTCGCTATGCGAACTGCGGCCACTACTCGGCGCTTTTGTTGCGGGCCAATGGACAGTTGGAACGGCTGGATTCCACCGGCACCGTTCTCGGCCTTTTCAATGAATGGAAGTGCGAATTTGACGAGAGACAATTGCAACTGGGTGACACCCTAGTGCTCTATACCGACGGAGTGACGGAATCCTTTGACATCCATGGGTGCGAGTTTGGCGAAGATCGGCTGGTTGACACTTTGAGACGAAATCTAGCATTTCCCAGCCAACGATTGTTGGCGTCGGTTGTGGAGGAAGTGCGTGCTTTCAGCATCGAGGAACAACACGACGACATTACGCTCATCACCGCCAAATGCACCGGCGCTCAGGAAGTCATTCGGCCGTAGCTTCGGCTTGCCATGCTGATCGAAACTTGTCTTCTGCATTCGGCGCTGCTACATTGCCGTACGGTCTGCTTTAAGCGCTGCTAGATTCACCATGACTAGATCACGAAATTCTCGGGGGGAAATGCGTATGACGAAAACAATAGCTCTTCCACTGTTTGTGGTTTTGCTCGTAGGAGCGACCCACGCCCAGGTTCAGGGACGTTGGAGCGAGGCGCAGGCGAGTGCGTGGTACGGGCGCCAGCCTTGGATTGTTGGAAGCAATTTCCTTCCCGCCGATGCAATCAATGAACTGGAAATGTGGCAAGCAGAGACCTTCGATGCGTCTCAGATTGACAAAGAATTCGGTTGGGCACAGAGCCTGGGCATGAATACCATGCGTGTGTTCTTGCACGATCTGCTATGGCAACAAGATGCAAACGGCTTCAAGAAACGCCTAGACACCTTTCTGTCAATTGCGTCGAAGCATCACATTCGCCCCATGCTTGTGTTGTTCGATTCATGCTGGGACCCCAATCCCAAACTGGGTCCCCAGCGTCCTCCCATCCCCGGCGTGCACAATTCAGGTTGGGTCCAAAGCCCCGGTGCGAAAGCATTGACCGACCCAGCACAAGAATCCAGATTGCGTGCATACGTCGAAGGCGTGGTCGGCGCGTTCGCAAACGATTCGCGAGTGCTTGCCTGGGACGTCTGGAACGAGCCTTCCAATACCAACGGCGGAGCTTATGGGAAAGTCGAGCTCAGCGATAAACAGAAACGGGTTCTCCAATTGCTGCCCCAAGTCTTTGAGTGGGCGCGTTCAGTGCATCCCTCCCAGCCACTCACCAGCGGGGTGTGGGAAGGGGATTGGTCTATGGAGAAAGCGGACCCAATCACTCGCGTGCAGCTGGAGCAATCTGACGTCATCTCGTTTCACAATTACAACTGGCCGGAAGACTTCGAGCAGCACCTAACCCTGCTCGAGCAGTATCATCGTCCGATTATCTGCACCGAATATATGGCGCGCTCGGTTGGTAGTACCTTTGATACCATCTTGCCAATCGCGAAAAAACACAACGTTGGCGCGATCAATTGGGGGTTTGTGGTTGGCAAGTCCCAAACTAATCTGCCTTGGGATTCATGGCAGAGGCCCTATGTTCTGCAACAGCCGCCAGTCTGGTTCCACGACATTTTCTACCCCGACGGACGTCCCTATCGTGAACGCGAAGCTGCCTTGATTCGGGAACTGACGGGGGCGAAAACGCAATAGGTTGTGGTTGAGAGCCGTCTAAGGGCCCGCAAAGTGCGGTTCTTTCCGTAGGGGAGAACCGCACTCGTTCTTTGCACCCGAATCGCCTGTGCTGTCATCTACTGTAGGGCCCGATTCCAAAGGTAGCACCATGTCTTCCCGGCCCTCGGAATAACAATGCCCTTGGTCCACCGCAGGTGGAACCATCGCTGATTCCAGGCATCTGAACTGGATACTGTGGAGGCAATTGTGGCTCAATGCGATCATCTCGACCAAATCAAGTTGACCAGCACGGACAAACACGTCTGTGAAGACTGCGTCAAACTCGGAGACACATGGGTCCACCTACGTCTCTGCCTGGAATGCGGCCATGTCGGCTGCTGCGATTCATCGAAAAACAAGCATGCGACCAAGCATTTTCACCGTACCAAGCATCCTCTGATCCGTTCCATCGAACCCGGCGAAGCATGGGTTTGGTGCTATGTGGATCAATCCGCTCCTGGAGAAATGACGCGCCAGGGATTCGTTCGGGTCGAGGATTGAATTGCCATCTTCTAGGGCCGGGAAAGAGGTCTTCGAATGGGACTAGCCAAACAAAGTGCTCTGCTTCGCCACGAATTGCTGGAGCGAATCCATGACGCTCGCGAACGTAGTGATGAGCTGTTTCGCCTTGTAAGCCCGGGCGCCATCTACGAGCGTCCGATTCCTGAGCGCCATCGCCTTGTCTTTTATGTCGGACATCTTGAAGCCTTTGATTGGAACCTGCTATCCGAACGGGTTTTGAGCGAACGGAGCCTTCGCCCGGAGTTTGATCGGCTCTTTGCCTTTGGTATCGATCCGGTGGGAGGGGGATTGCCGACCGACCAGCCGTCGGACTGGCCGCAATTCGGTGAAGTGCAGGCTTACGTCCGTCAGGTACGGAGCGTTGTCGAGCGAACCCTGGACAGGATTCTCGCACCTGGTGTAAGGCCCCACCCCGACCTGAATACTCTGCTCAACGTCGCTATCGAACACCGATTGATGCATGTTGAGACTCTGGCCTACATGCTGCATCAGCTCCCATGTGAAAAAAAGAATGGGCAGAACGGCACTCCCCAACTTGTAACCTCTCCAGTCGCTTCGGAAATGATCAAGGTTCCAGCTGGTGCCGTTAGCCTGGGACTTTCCCGGGAGAGTGGCAAATTCGGCTGGGACAACGAATTCGAAGCCTTCAGGGTGAACGTGCCTACCTTCGAGATCGATCAGTTCATGGTTAGTAATGCGCAGTGGCTCGACTTCATCAAGGCGGGTGGATACGAAGCGCCGGAATTCTGGAGTGCTCCCGATTGGGAGTGGAAATCGAGCAAGCTTATCTCCCATCCCGTGTTCTGGAAAAAGTCAGGCGAGCGGTGGCGGTACCGGGCCATGTTTGGGGAGATCCCGTTGCCACTGGATTGGCCGGTCTACGTGAGTCATGCGGAAGCCGCAGCATATGCCCGCTGGGCAGGGAAGTCCCTTCCCACAGAAGCCGAGTGGCAACGTGCCGCGTACGGCACCGAGGAAGGAGGGGAGCGCGCCTATCCTTGGGGGGAGAATCCTGCGAGTGGCCGATTGTGCAATGCCGACTTCGCCAGCTGGGATCCCATCGCCGTAAACGCTTTGCCAGCGGGCGCGAGCGCCTTCGGCGTGGGCGGGATGGTCGGCAATGGGTGGGAATGGACGTCGACTCCGTTCGCGCCTTTCCAGGGCTTTGAGCCGTTTTCGTTTTACCGCGGGTACTCGGCGGATTTTTTTGACGGAAAGCACTTCGTGATGAAAGGCGGGTCGACCCGAACGGCGGCATGCATGCTTCGGTCTACTTTCCGCAACTGGTTTCAATCGCATTACCAATACGTCTACGCTGGATTCCGCTGCGTCCGCCACTGATTGAGGAGCAACGAATGCTAGTTCGCGCCATTACTCCCAACCCTGCTTATGAATTTGCCGAGGATGTTCGGGCTGGCCTGAGGAAAGAGGGCCAAAAAGAACTCCCATCCAAATATCTATACGACGATATCGGGTCGGCCCTGTTCGAGGTGATTAGTCATTTGCCCGAGTATGGTCTCACCCGTGCCGATGACCGATTGCTACGGCGCCATTCCGAAGAAATCGTGAGCCGACTGGCGGGCCCGGTGGTGGTTGCCGAACTCGGAAGTGGCAACGGCCGGAAAACTCGCTGGTTGCTCGAAGCGTTGTCGCGTCGGCAGCGGACGTTCTATCACCCGATTGAGATTTCTCGCGCCGCCCTCGTGCGCTGCCAGCAGGAACTTCAGGATCTCGATTCGGTCAGCATCCTTGGCTTCGAACGAGAGTACTTGGACGGGTTGGTTGAGATTGCCGCACATCGCAAGCGGGGACAACATCTGCTCGTCCTTTTTCTGGGGAGCACGATTGGCAACTTTGACCGGAATGCAGGCGTCGAGTTCCTGGCCGCAATCCGCCGGATTCTGCGCCCGGGGGACTCACTTCTACTGGGAACTGACCTCGAGAAGCCGGCATACGAACTACTCCCCGCTTACGAAGATGAACTTGGTGTAACCGCCGCGTTCAATCTAAACCTGCTAGCTCGCATCAATCGCGAACTGGATGCGGACTTTCATCTAGATCAATTCACTCATGAAGCGCGCATCAATGAAGAAGCGCGCAGCATCGAAATGCACTTGCGATCAAAGCGCGCGCAAACCGTAACCATCTCCCGTGCCGATCTGGAAGTAGATTTCGAACAAGGCGAAACCATTTGGACCGAGAGCAGCCATAAGTACGCGGCTGAGGAGATTTTCGATATGGCGGAGTACGCAGGTTTGCGCTGCGAAGCGCAGTGGATTGACAGTGAGTGGCTGTTCGCGGAAAATCTGCTGGTTGCTGAATAGGCAGGAACGCGCTCAGGCCTTTTGCTTCCTCGGCAGAGCCCTCATAGCGCCGGTCGAGATTCCGCCATCCACCAGGAGCGTTTGCCCTGTCACATAGCAGCTGGCCTCCGAAGCGAGAAAAACGACTGCGCCATCCAGATCATCGGGCTGGCCCGGGCGCTTCAGAGGAATTCGTTCCTTGAGATACTCGACCCATTCCGTGTCTTCGTACATGACTTTGTTCTGTGCCGTACGAAACCAACCCGGAGCAAGGCAGTTTACGGTTACACCGTATTTTCCCCAATCATCGGCAAGACTCATGGTTAGCTGGCGGATGCCGCCGCGGCTGGCTCCATACGGCCCAAGTCCCGCGTAGCCCGCAACCGAGGTGACGGAGCCAAGATTGATGATTCGGCCATAACCGCGCTCAATCATGCGCCGTGCCACGGCTTGCGCAACGAAGAAGGTGCCGCGCAGGTTGGTGTCGAGAACCAAATTCCAGTCGTCCCAGGTGATTTCAACCGCCGGCTTTCGCACATTGCAACCGGCGTTGTTGACCAGGATGTCGATGCGACCAAAAAAATCCGATGCCGCGGACACCATTTTCTGGATGCTGCCGTGATCGCGTACGTCGAGATCGAGCGATACCGATCTCCGCCCTAGGGCAGCGATTTCCGCCTCAAACGGCTCGAGCGTTGTTCGATCCCGACTGGTGAGCACCAGGTCAGCTCCCGCCCGGGCCAGCGCGCGCGCGAAATATTGACCCAAGCCACGGCTGGTTCCGGTCACAATTGCGACCCGGCCGGTCAAGTCAAAAAGCTCACTCATGAGCCAGCTCCAGGTTCCAGCACGACTTTCATGAGATTCGGTTCATGCGCATACAGGCGTTCAAACCACGCTGGACCGTCCCGGAGGGGCGCGACCGCCGTGATCAGCGGTTTCACATTGATGGCACCTTTGCTCATGAGCTCAATTGCGCGTGGATATTCACCGGCGGACGCACACGATCCCTGCAGCCGAATCTGACGGCTGACCACCTTCTGCAGATGAATGGTGACCTCAGGCGTGATGTTTCCGACCAATACGATATGGCCGCCTTTCCTGACACAATCGACCGATGTCCGGATGGCAGGCGTATTGCCGACCGCTTCGAGGACGATATCCGCTCCTAGGCCGCCTGTGAGCTGCAATACGTTTTCGACTAGCTCTGGGCCCGACCGCAGAGTCTCCGTCGCGCCGAGTTTCTTGCTCAATGTCAGACGTGTCTCATCCAAGTCGGTGACGAACACGCGAGAGCAGCCTGCCGCCTTCAGGCCTTGCTGGAGGAGGAGTCCAATGGTTCCAGCACCCACAACGAGCGCAGTGTTATTCGGCGCAATCGGTACTAGCGAGATCGCATGCAGTGCGACAGAGACCGCTTCGAGCAGCGCGGCCTCTGCAAACGACAGATTGGCCGGCAGATGATAGGCGATCCGCGCCGGCAGCACGACGAACTCGGCAAAAGCGCCGGCGCGCCGATAGTCGCCGCAAGAGACTCCCAGCACTTGACGGTTGTCGCACAGGTTCACCTCGCCACGGCGGCAGAATGCGCACTCGCCGCAATAAATGGTGGAGTCGAAAGTGACGCGGTCGCCTACCTTAAAATTCTCTACTCCGGTCCCCACGCGCTCTACCACGCCTGCCGCCTCATGGCCCATCACGATCGGTGGAATCCGGCGCCCGGAGGACCCGTCGTAGCCGTGGACGTCGCTCCCGCAAATGCCGCAGGCCGCAACCTTTACCAGGAGTTCATCGGAACTAGGCACCGGAACTGGAAGATCTGTGATCTCGAGTTTCTTGTATTGGGAAAGAAGTAGGGCTCTCATGGCTGTTGACCGAAGAAATCACCATACCACGTTGTGGGTGATCCCGCGTTTGGGGGCTCGAACCGTTGCTCTAACCTGTGGGATGGTAGGGATGGGGCGCCGAATCGTCGGCATCCTAGGCGAACGTTTCATCTATTCAGAGCCCCCGGGTTGATGCCGAGAGCGGACAAATCCTGCAAAATGCACGATAATTAGCCCTTCGGAACAGGTTTTCTCATGCACGCGGACAGCATATTGGTCACCGGCGGCGCGGGTTTTATTGGCTCAAATTTCGTGTTGCAGTGGCTCGCTACCGAAACTTCGGTCGTCCTCAATCTGGATAAGCTGACCTACGCAGGAAATCCGGCGAACCTAGCGACAGTGACTGCCGACGAGCGCTACCGCTTCGTGCAAGGCGATATCTGCGATCGCGATCTGATCGCTGAGTTGTTGACCACCCATCGCCCGCGTGCCATCGTGCATTTCGCTGCTGAAAGCCACGTGGACCGCTCGATCCACGGTCCCGACGATTTCATACGTACCAACGTGAACGGGACCTTCAGCCTGCTCGAAGAATCCCGTGCCTACTGGTCGGGACTAAGCTCTGATCAAGGTGACTACTTCCGTTTCCTACACGTATCCACCGACGAGGTCTATGGCTCGCTCGGCGCGGGCGATCCCGCCTTCACGGAAGCTACTCGCTATGCGCCTAACAGCCCGTATTCCGCATCCAAGGCTGCTTCGGACCACCTGGTGCGCGCCTATTTTCACACCTATGGACTGCCGGTGCTCACCACCAATTGTTCCAACAATTACGGCCGGTTCCAATTTCCCGAAAAACTCATACCCCTTGTCATTCTCCATGCCATCAGTGGCAAGCCGATCCCAGTGTATGGTGACGGGCAGAATGTTCGCGATTGGCTTTACGTAGCCGATCATTGCGAAGCGATTCGCATGGTTCTCGCCCGGGGGCGAACCGGAGAGACCTACAATATCGGTGGGCGTAACCAACTCAAGAATTTGGAGGTGGTGAATACGATTTGCGCGGCCTTAGATGAATTCCGCCCGCATGATCCGGTGGTGCCCCATCGTGACCTGATCAAGTTCGTTACCGATCGCCCCGGACATGATCGTCGCTACGCGATGGACACGCGCAAGATCGAATCGGAACTCGGTTGGAGACCGCGCGAAACATTTGAAAGCGGAATTCGCAAAACTGTGCAGTGGTATCTCGACAACCATGGCTGGGTGCAAAGCGTCACTAGCGGCAACTATCGCCAATGGATGGCAAAGCAATATTCTCTGTAATGCTTTTGACAGCGGCGGCCTTCGCCATGGAACATAGCAAGTGCTCATGAGCAATTCTCGGCGCTCCTTGAAATACAAAGGGATCATCCTCGCGGGCGGATCGGGCACACGGCTATATCCGGTAACCCATGCCGTCGGCAAAAGCCTGCTCCCAGTCTTCGACAAGCCGATGGTCTATTACCCGCTCACCACGCTGATGCTGGCGGGAATTCGCGATATTGTTTTGATTTCTACACCGGAGGATCTATCAAAATTTGAGCATCTTCTGGGCGATGGCTCAGGATTTGGTTTAAGTATTTCTTACGCCTCACAACCCAAGCCTGAAGGTATCGCGCAGGCTTTCCTCATCGCGGAAGAATTCATCCGCGGCCATTGTTGTGCACTGGTTCTTGGCGACAACATTTTTTACGGACACGACCTCGCCAAATTAGTGCTGTCGGCGGTCGACTGCGAAGGTGGTGCCCGCATCTTCGCCTATCCGGTGCAGGACCCGGAGCGCTATGGGGTCGTGGAATTCGATCAGCAGGGAAAGGCGCTCAGCCTGGAAGAGAAGCCCAAGGTCCCCAAATCTCGCTATGCCGTTACCGGCCTCTACTTCTACGATGCCCAGGTGGTTGATATCGCGAAAGGCCTGGAGCCCTCTGCCCGAGGAGAATTAGAAATCACCGATGTGAACCGTGAGTATCTGAAGCGCGGCCTGCTCGAGGTTGCCGTCATGGGGCGCGGAATGGCCTGGCTCGATACCGGTACGCACGAAGCGATGCTCGAAGCCTCCCTCTTCATCCAGACTATTGAGACTCGCCAAGGGCTTATGGTCGCTTGTCCTGAGGAGATTGCCTATCGTCAGGGTTACATCACTGCCGAGCAGGTGGAGCGTGCCGCGGCCTCCATGAAGAACAACCGCTATGGCAACTACCTGCTGCAGATGCTCAAAGAACGCGTGTTTTGATCGCAAATGAACGTCCACAAGTCACTTATCTCCGGCGCGTTGATCCTCGAACCCAAGGTTTTTGAAGATGATCGCGGGTTTTTCCTCGAGAGCTATAGCGAACGTACGTTTTCTGACATCGGAATCACACAGAGATTTGTCCAGGACAACCACTCCTGCTCGAAACGCGGGGTTCTCCGTGGCTTGCACTACCAGGTGGAGAAGGCACAGGGAAAACTGGTCCGAGTCGTCAGCGGGGAAGTGCTCGATGTTTTCGTGGATCTGCGCCGCAGCTCACCTACTTTCGGCCGCTGGCACTCGGTCAAGCTTTCGGACCTGAACCGGCTCATGGCTTGGGTCCCGGTGGGCTGCGCGCATGGTTTTTACGTTCTCTCCGACCTCGCGCATGTGCTGTACAAGTCAACCGAGTTCTACTATCCCGAGTTAGAACGAACGATTCTGTGGAATGATCACGACCTGGGAATTAATTGGCAGACAGACAGGCCACTGCTGTCGGCGAAAGACCAACGCGGTACCCCGTTCCGCGATGCGGAAACCTTCGACTGAGAACATGGGGGGTGAGCATCTGCACCCCGTCAACGGCGGCGGGTGGCTGGCGCTGCAGACGTTCCAAGGGCCGAAACATGGTTTTGTCGTGTCTGAAAAGAGCGCTCTAAGAGAACGAGCCGCTAGCTCATTGCCGCCAGTCGAGCAGCACCTTCCCTGCGCTGCCCGAGCGCATTGCGTCGAAGCCCTTTTGAAATTCCGCGTAGGGGAAACGGTGCGTAATGACCGGTGAAATGTCTAGGCCGGACTCGAGCATGACCGTCATTTTGTACCAGGTTTCGTACATCTCCCGCCCGTAGATCCCCTTGATGGTTAGCATGTTGAAGATGACCTGTCGCCAATCGATCGCCATCTCTCCCGCGGGTATACCAAGCATTGCAACCTTTCCGCCATGAGACATATTGGCCAGCATCTCGCGAAATGCCGAGGCATTACCCGACATCTCGAGACCCACGTCGAACCCTTCGTGCATGCCAAGATCCTTCTGCACTTCCTTCAGAGACTTCTTTTTCGGATCGATGGCTACATTGACGCCCAACTGCTGCGCAAGCTGCAACCGGTGCGGATTGATGTCGGTGATTACCACGTAGCGCGCTCCCGCGTGGCGCACCACTGCGGCAGCCATGATTCCAATCGGGCCGGCACCGGTGATGAGCACATCTTCGCCCAGCACTGGGAAAGAAAGCGCGGTGTGTACCGCATTCCCAAAAGGATCAAAAATCGCGGCGACCTCGATGGGGACCCTCGGGCTGTGCTTCCAGATATTGGTCATCGGCAGCACGATGTACTCGGCAAATGCGCCGGCGCGGTTCACGCCTACGCCTTGCGTATTGGCACACAGATGTCGCCGTCCCGCGAGGCAATTGCGGCAGCGGCCGCAGACCACATGGCCTTCCCCGCTGACCAATTCTCCCGGGTGGAAGTCGTTTACGTTTGACCCGACTTCCACAATCTCCCCCACGAACTCGTGCCCAATGACCAGAGGAACCGGAATGGTGCCTCGCGCCCACTCGTCCCAGTCATAAATGTGTAGATCTGTCCCGCAGATACCTGTGAGGAGCACGCGGACTTTGACGTCGTTGATCCCGATCTGCGGCTCGGGTACGTCTTCTAGCCACAGCCCAACTTGGTTGCGGCTCTTCACCAAAGCTTTCATGTCGCCTGCTTTCCGAGAACCACTAAGCATATCGAAAGCCCGGCGACGATGCTTTTCCACAGCTACGAAAAAAAGAAACCGTTGCCCGCCAGAAACTCTCATGGGACACTTGCGAGCATCTCTGGCGGGAGTCTTTTTTTCTTCATGCGCTTTTTCAGTTGGTTCCTCGGTGGAATTCTTGTTTGCGCCGTTGTGTCTGCCGGAGCCAAAGAAAAGACTTGGGTTCAAATCCGGAGCAGCCACTTCACGGTGGTCACGGACCTGGGTAAAGAGCGAGGAATCGAGGCTGCCCGTCATTGCGAACAGATGCGTGCCGCTTTCCATCTGTTGATGACGAAAGCCAAAACGGACGATGTGAAGCCCCTTTTGATTTTTGCTCTTGATGGAGAAAAGGAAGTCGATCGCCTGCTCGGTCGCCCCAAGGCAAAACACACGGGACTTTTTCTGCCCGGGCAAGGCAAGAACTTTATACTCGTGGATGCCTCCGCCGATCCCCGGCACGCCGTCTACCACGAATACATTCACGAGCTGCTCAAAGCAAACTCCAGTTCTGCTGTGCCAACCTGGTTCGAAGAAGGGTTCGCGGAGTATTTCTCTACCGTCCAGGTCACGGTGAAGGGAACAAAATTAGGGCTTGTTCCTATTGGAGAGCTGCAATTCCTCCGTCAAAACGGCAAGCTGATGCGGATTTCGGACTTGTTCGCTGTCGGTCAGGATTCCAAGCTATACAACCAGAACGGACCCACGCAGGCTATGTTCTATGCCGAATCATGGTTGCTCGTGCACTACATCTTCGACCATGATCTGATTTCGCACGTCGAGCCGTTGTTTTCACGAGTTTCTAACGGTCAGCCGCTTTCTATTGCCATACCTGCCGAATTCGGCATTTCGATTACGCAACTCGAATCCGATCTGCTTGAGTACGCCAAGGGCGAACGTTTTCGCTTCTTTTCTCTGCCCGCAGTCCAGGTTTCGGACGCGATGGCGGTCATGAATCTGTCTCCAATTACCGTGCGCGCATTGCGGTCCGACTTGCAGTGGCATGCCAGCACCCGCCATTCAAAGCAGGATGTGTCCGCCTATCTCGAGGAAATGCGTTCGCTGCTCAGGGAGGAACCGAACAACTCGACGGTGCGGCAACTATTGGCGTCGATGCCCGTCGACGAACAAACCGCAGAAATTTCAGCTGACAAAAAGTAGGGAAGAGGGGCTAGTGCATGGACTGTTCGACTTCGCCGAACCAGTCGGGCCGTTTCAGCACTTCGCGAGGCTTGGGACCATCTGCCGCACCAACAATCCCATCGCGTTCCATCAAATCGATCAGGTGAGCTGCGCGCCCATACCCGATTCGTAGCCGCCGCTGCAGCAGGGACGTTGAAGCTTTCCCAAATTCGAGCACCAGCCGCACCGCATCTTCGAACATTGGATCGTTCTCGTCGCCCTCGAGTTCGCCGTCGGTACCCGCAGTTCCAGCCTCTCGTTCTTCCTTCGGAGCTTCGAGGAACTTCTGTTCGTACTCCGCGGCGCCTTGCGATTTCCAGAACTCGACGACGGCCGCGATCTCCTTCTCGGTTACGAATGGCGCGTGCAGGCGATGGACACGAGCCGATCCGGAGGGAAGGTACAGCATGTCGCCCCGACCGAGCAGTGCCTCTGCTCCGTTTGCATCGAGAATCGTTCGCGAATCCACCTTGGTGGCCACGCGGAACGACATGCGGGCAGGGAAGTTGGCCTTGATCAAGCCGGTAATTACATCCACCGAAGGCCGTTGGGTAGCAAGCACCAAGTGAATTCCAACGGCTCGCGCCATTTGTGCGAGGCGCGTAATGGATTCCTCGACGTTGTTGCCGTCGAGCATCATCAGATCGGCCAGTTCGTCGATAATGATGACGATATACGGGAGCGGCTTCTCTTCGCTCTGCTCCCCGAACAGACTGGGCGTATCGGCGTCGTCAAAAAGCTTGTTGTATCCCTCGATATTTCGCACGCCTTTTTCGGCCAGCAGCTTCAGACGCCGCTCCATCTCTCGGACCGCATTGCGCAGCGCATTCGCCGCCAGTTTCGGCTCCGTGATGATGGGGGTGTAAAGATGCGGCACTCCTTCATAATTGCCCAGTTCCAATCGCTTCGGATCGACCAGAATCAACCGCACCTGGTCCGGCGTAGCTTTATAGAGAATCGACATGATCATGGCATTGATTGCCACGCTCTTGCCTGATCCCGTAGAACCCGCGATCAGCAAATGGGGCATGCCGGACATGTCCGCAGTCACGATTCGACCGTTAATGTCTTTTCCCAGCGCCAGCGTGAGCTTCGCCTTCGAGCCAATAAACTCCGAAGACTCAATGTTTTCCCTGAGCCAGATGATCTCGCGTTCGCGGTTCGGGACTTGAATGCCCACGGTGCTTTTGCCAGCCATGCGTTCGATCAGGATACTTTCCGCGCGCAACGCCAGGCATAGATCATCGGTTAGTCCTGTGAGACGGCTGTACTTGATACCTGCCTCAGGTTTGAACTCGAAGGTCGTAACCACCGGCCCGGGATTGATCTGGGTAACGTTCCCGTGCACCTCAAATTCTGCGTACTTCTCGGTCAAGACCTGCGCGAGAATCTTCAGCTCATCACTATCCACCGCTTGTTGTTCATCCGCGCGATGGAGCAAGCTGCTCGGCGGGAGCTTGTAACCGCCGGCGACCCTGGGCATTGTGGTCTTTGGCTTCGTCGAGCTGTCCGGTCGCTCGCTGACCTCTACCGCTGGGAGAGCTGGCGTGGGTCGGATATTCCCGCCCGCAATGTCATCGGTTCCCGTCCTTGCCGGAGCCTCTTGTTCCTCGGCAAACCTTTCAATCCCAGTCTTTCTCGGCTCGGCTCGCGCTGCTTCGATGGCCGGCGTGGCCACCGCCCGGGGGGGAAGCATCGCGTTCTGCACGGCTGGCTTCTGTGCCCGACGCTTCTCCAATTCCTTCTGCATCTTCTTCCGCACCCGGTCTTCTTGCCAATCCTTCCACCGGTCGCGCAGAGCAAGCGCAAACGAGAATCTGGTTGTCGCCCAAACCCGCGCCTGGGTGAAGGAGAAGGCCGTGCAGAAGTAGAGCGCCACAGCTAGCATGCTGGTCGAAATGATGTACGCACCCATCAGGTTCAAGTAATGGATGAGGAAGTCGCCAAAGATCCGGCCCAGCAAGCCCTCAACCGGAGGCCCACCGAACCACCGCATTGGCCCAGGAAAAAGCGCGAGCAATGCGGGAACGAACATCAAGAGCCAAACCCCGCCGAGGAACTTGGCAATTGGCGAAACCACCTTTCTCGACCTGAACCAACGGATACCCAAGGCGGTCGCGAAAACGGGCAGCAGAAACGCCGCTACGCCGAAAAATTGCAGCAACAGGTCCGAACCCATTGCTCCCACAATGCCGATCCAGTTCCGCGCCACGCGCGAACCAGTCAGCACCGAAGCGCTGTTTAGGGAAGGATCAAGGGGAGAGTAGGAGGCAAGCGCAAGGAAGAGGAGGAGCGCGGAGACGCACAACAAGAAGCCCAACAGCTCATTGAGCCGCCGGTTGTTGGTTGGGTTGAAAATACGCGCGATAAATCTCATAGATGGCACAGCCGTGTGGAGCGGATCCTGTTCCCCCGCTTCGCACCCCGCTGGGGGCGTGTACGCACATCCTGCACCAACGCGTTTACACCAGAGCCCTATGATTATTACAAACGTTGATCAACTCGACAATTGCAGAGTTTGGGGCGACAGACTTGCAATCAGCCAAATCAGCTATCCGGAGGACCCCCAATTGCACGCGCCTCTGCTAGACTATGCGGCCATGAAAAGCTCAATGTTCAGAAGCGTTTGCCTCCTTCTCTTTCTCTTTCTTGCCGCTGCCGCCTTGGCGCAGGAGGTCATCCCTATTTACCAAGGCACTCCTCCCGGCTCGACGCCGGAAGCGTATCCGGAAAAGCAATACTTTTCGAAAGTTTGGAACACAGAGGTGGTGAGCAATGTCACCACGCCCACCCTTACGGTCTTCAGGCCTTCACCGGACTTGAAGAACGGAACTGCAGTGGTTGTCTGCCCTGGGGGTGGGTTTATGGCCCTCTCAATCACAAGCGAAGGCACCGAAGTCGCTCAGTATCTGGCGGCGAAAGGTGTCACCGCGTTTGTTCTGAAATACCGTCTGGCGCATACCGGAGACGATGCTACGCAGGAATTCACTTCTCTATACGCGGATCGCGCGAAATTCGAGGAAAAGGTCTCTGCCATCATTCCCCTCTCTATTGCGGACGGTCTTCGGGCAGTCACCTATGTTCGTCAGCACGCAGCCGAATTCGGCGTTTCGCCTGATCGCGTCGGCATCCTGGGGTTCTCTGCAGGGGGAGTAGTAACCGCAGCTGTCGCATTAAAGTACTTACCAGACGGTCGTCCGGCCTTCGTGGCTCCTATCTACGGTGCTATCGGACGACTCAGGGACTCGCCGGTCCCTCAAGATGCCCCGCCGATGTTCATCGCTGCGGCCAGCAATGATAACCTCGGGTTGGCACCTGACAGTGTTGTCCTCTACGAGAAGTGGCGGACCGCTCAAAAGTCGGTGGAGTTGCACATGTATGCCAAGGGTGGTCACGGCTTCGGCATGCGCAAACACGGCCTTCCTACAGATCACTGGATCGACCGCTTCGCCGAGTGGATGGAGATGCAGGGCTGGATGAAGAAATGAGTGGGTGGGGCGGATGCTCTTGTCCGCCCCGGGATTGCTTCGAGGAGCTATGGCTTTATCGTTACCACCACCACGCCATGGCTTTCCACCGGGGCTGAGAATTTTCCCGTGAACTTCCCGAGATCCTTATGCCCCCAGAGATCGCGCACCCCCGCGCTCACATGCCCCGGATAACCAACCTGTTCCCATGTTGCGGTAACCGCCTGCGGTGAAGCTCCGCGGTTTAACAGCACAACCGCCCGGCCTCCGTCCTGCAACTGCTTCGACCAGACTTCCAGGTCGCCGTCCTTCCACACTCGGCGCCCCTGTTGCCCAAGGGCATCCTGATCGACGGCGATGACTTCCTTGTTAATCAAAATTTCGCGAATGTCGGGGTTCATGCTGCGGATATCGTTACCTGCCATGAGCGGCGCGGCCATGATCGCCCACAAGCTGAAGTGCGTGCGATACTCTGCGTTTGTCATTCCGCCATTACCCACCTCAAGCATGTCGGGGTCATTCCAATGTCCCGGTCCCGCGTGCGAATACAGAGGCTCGTTTTCATCCACAATGTCGAGCATTCCGTTACTGCAGCAGTGGCCGGGACTCCATTCTTTCTTTCCTGCCCAGCGATCCTGTATGTCTTCCGTCGTGCGCCACAGGTTCCCGCCAACTTCCTCACCCCACAGCCAAGGTTGTCGGCCTCCCCACTCGCAAATGCTGAGGACGATCGGCCTCCCCGCAGCATCCAGTGCCTGGCGAATGTTCTGATACGATGCCCGTGCATCCTGACCCGGAAGCGTGTTGCACCAGTCGTACTTTAAGTAATCCACACCCCACGCAGCGTAATCGATCGCATCCTGATATTCATGTCCTAGCCCCCCAGGTTTGCCCCCGCAAGTTTTGGTTCCAGCGTCCGAATAAATCCCAAACTTCAGTCCCTTGGAATGAACGTAGTCTGCAACCGCCTTGATCCCGTTTGGGAAACGATCGGGGTAGGGAACGATGTTGCCTTTTTCGTCGCGCTTCACCTGCCAGCAATCGTCAATCACGATGTATTGATATCCGGCGTCCTTCATTCCCGATGCGACCATCGCATCGGCAGCTCCTTTGACGAGCCCCTCGCTAACGTTGCAACCAAACTTGTTCCACGTATTCCACCCCATCGGCGGTGTTAGTGCCAGGGCTTTTGAGGGTTTGTCCTCTGCCATTGCGGTTGTCGCCATCAATGAAACGAAGAAGAAGAGAAAAAAAGAGGTCAGCCGTGTCATGAGATGCTCTCCCTTGCCCGGGCACAGTTTTACCAGATGGTGGCTAAATTCGAAAGTGCGACGCGCTCGAAGGGCAATGGCATCGCCCTCGGGTAAGCCTCGCCCTCGGGTAAGCCTCGCCCGCTCGCTCACGGCTCGCAGCGAGAGCAAGGTGCTTTGCCGTCGGACTCACCTGCGGTATAGTCCTATTCCGCAGGAGAGAATCGATCATGCAACGCATGCCAATAGTTTTCTTTCTCGCATTCATCCTTAATGGAATTCCGGCGCTCGCGGAGAATCCGGTAGGAGCTTTCGTGAACCACGAAGATGTCGGCACCGTCCTCCATCCCGGTTCGGCAATATTCGACTCGGCAAATGCAACCTACACCCTTCGCGGGAGTGGCGAAAACATGTGGTCTACCGAGGACGCATTTCATTTCGCCTGGAAGAAAGTGTCGGGCGATGTAGAACTCACGGCGGACGTCGCCTTTCCGAATACCCAAGGCAATCCCCACAAGAAAGCCGCGCTGGTTTTCCGACAGTCGCTCGATGCAAGCTCGATTTATGCCGATATCGCCCTTCATGGCAACGGACTGCTTGCTCTGCAGTACCGCGAGGAGAACGGCGGAGTCACGCGCGAGGTTAAGTCCAATCTGTCCCCGCGCGATCAGAATGCGCCGCCATCGGCATCCGCTCTTCCTGCGATTCGCTTGCGCCTCGTGCGTCGCGGAGACGTCCTGTACATGTTCGTGAGCAAGCCCGGGGAATCGCCACACTACGACGGTGAGTCCATACGGGTTCCGTTCCAGGGTGAGTTTTATGCCGGGATCGGCATTTGCGCGCATGACAAGAACGCCTTCGAGGAAGCGAGTTTCTCGAATGTTCAGCTCCGCAGTCTCCCCGCCTCCACTGGCACACCCGTCCTGGTCAGCACTCTCGAAGTGGTTGCGACGAACTCCACCGATCGTCAAGTGATCTACTACGCTCCCGGTCGCTTCGAGGCCCCGAATTGGGCGCGGGACGGATCCTACTTCCTATTCAACCGCAACGGCCATCTGGAGAAGCTGAACGTAACCGACGGCGCGCCCGAAATCATCGACACGGGTGGGCAGAACCGCCTCAACAACGATCACGGCCTGTCGCCCGACGGAACCCAACTTGCAATCAGCGACAACTCGCAAGCTACAAAAACGACAGAAGGGAATCCGTCTCACGATTCTCTGGTTTACGTCGTAGGCAGTAGCGGAGGAACTCCCCGGCAGATCACTAAAAATGCGCCATCGTACTGGCACGGCTGGTCGCCCGACGGCCAGACGCTCGCCTTCGTCGGACAACGTAATGGCGAGTTCGACATTTATGCGATCCCAGTTAGCGGAGGTGATGAAAGGCGCCTCACCACTGCCAAAGGACTCGACGATGGCCCGGAATACTCACCTGACGGTCACTACATCTACTTCAACTCCGAGCGCACCGGGCACATGCAGATTTGGCGTATGAAGTCCGACGGCAGCGGCCAGGAGCAGGTCTTCTCCGACGACTACAACGACTGGTTTCCGCACATCTCGCCCGATGGAAAATGGATGGTGTTCCTTACCTACCAGCGGGACGTGACCGGCCATCCGGAAAATAAGAATGTCATGCTGCAGCTGATGAACCTGGAGAACCAGAAGATTGCAGTGCTGGCAAATCTGTTCGGGGGGCAGGGAACGATCAACGTGCCCTCCTGGTCGCCCGATAGCAAGAGCCTGGCGTTCACAAGCTACGCCCTTCTCGCCCCGGAGGACGCACACATCGGTGCCAAGTAAGGTGCAAATCTATTCAGAAGAGGGGCAGCAGAGCTGTCACTGCGACTTGGTAACGTTCGCGGCTTGCGGTCCTTTCTGTCCTTGCACGATCTCGAAGTCCACAGCATCGCCTTCCTGAAGGCTCTTGTAACCCTCAGAGCTAATAGCGCTGTAGTGGACGAACACGTCTGGCCCATCGTCTCGGCCGATGAAGCCGTAACCTTTGGCGTTATTGAACCACTTCACAGTACCTTTCAAGCGATCCACGTACTCCCCCTGCTAAGTGCCAAAATCCTGACACTGAGCCGTATTGAGGCATTGTGCGGCAGACACGTGGGGCACTGTCAAGACGGGAAAGACTCTATCTCGGCACGAAAATACCAGTGTTCGGGTTACGGAAACTGCAGTACCTAGTGATTTTGTTGGGCATTCAGCCAAAGCACGCCTGAGATGGTCTTGCCGTCATGAATCTTGCCGGTCACGACCATCTTCACGGCTTCTCTGAGCGGGACCAGATGGAGCTCGATTGCCTCATCCGCTTCCGGCTGAGCTTGTCCCGCCGTGAGCTCCTGGGCTAGGAAGATAGCCATTGATTCCGCTACAAAGCCCGGACTGGCCCAGAAATACAGAACCCGTTTCCACCTCCGGGCGGTGTAGCCAGTCTCTTCCAGCAGCTCACGCTTAGCCGCCGTCAGCCCGGCTTCGCCTTCATCGATTCGCCCCGCGGGAAGCTCAAGAAGGTAGCGGCCCGCCGCATGCCGGTATTGCCTTTCCAACAGCACCCGCGGCTCTCCCCGGCTATGATCAACCGCCAGGATGACTACTGATCCCGAGTGACGTACGACATCTCGACGGGCGCGGATGCCGCTTGGCTCCTCCACTATATCGGTAGTGACCCAGAACGCCGGGCCCTCATACGCGACTTTAGAAGAAATGATCCGTGCCTTCTTTGAAATAGCGGGAGTCTTTTTGTGGCCGGCGGTCTTTCCGACTTTCGTCGCGGCAGATTTTGGCATGCAACCAATATAAGGGAGAACTGCCTCTTTACTTTCCGATCGGATCCACATCCTCTAACCAAGAGCCGATCTTCCGCTCAGCGCACTTAAAAGAGCCACTTTAATGGCGCACATTTTCAGGTTTTGGCCGATTCGCAAGGCATGAGCGCCCCGCCGATCCAGCCGTCCCGGGAAGCGAGAGCAAATAGCGACCCCGAGCCCCAGGTTATCAGTGCACCGGAGCAGAACGATCTAGACCGCCGGTTGCTGTTGAGTCATGCAATGGATTGCCCCTAGCCCCCAGATCAGATCGCCACAATAAATTCCCACCACATCGCGATCGGGAAAGATGTCTGCCAAAATATCTACCGCCACGCGGTCGTTCGGATCGTTGAATACTGGCACCAGCACCGCCGCATTCGCGATGTAGAAGTTGGCGTAGCTGGCGGGCAAACGGCGGCCCTCAAAATACACCGGTGCCGGCATGGGGAGGTCAATCGTTGCTAGCGGCTTCGCATCTTCGGTCGTAGCATCTCTCAATCGGCGGATGTTCTCACGCAACGCCTGGTAGTTCTCGCTCGTGGGATCAGCGTCCACACACGTCACCACGGTGTCGGGAGAAACGAAGCGGGTAATGTCATCGATGTGTCCATGCGTGTCGTCACCCACGACGCCCGCCCCCAGCCAGATCACGTTGCTCACGCCAAGGTATTCGCCAAATGCCCTTTCATAGTCACGCCGCTTCATTCCCGGATTGCGCTGTTGCACCTTGCTCAATAGACACTCTTCGGTGGTGAGCAGCGTGCCGCGACCGTTTATATCAATCGAGCCGCCTTCGAGTACCATGGGCTCGCCCCCGAATACTGCCCCAATTTCCATGGCACCCGCCGCCTTAGCCATCAGACTCCCGATCTTGTTGTCCTTTTGCCAATTGGAATATTTCGCCCACCCATTGAACCGCCATTTGATTGCCGCTAGACCTTCCCCGGCGCCAAGGCGGGAAGGAACCACGAACGCGCATCCCGAGTCTCGCGTCCACACCCGGTTTGTGGCCCAGTGATGAAAGCCTACATTCTCATTCAGGGCGTGCGCTCGCTCGAGGACCTTGCGCGCGGTTTTCTCCGCCGCCCTGTCCTTGACGATCACCTCCACCCTCTCGCCTCGGCTCAGGTAGCGAATGATTTCTGCATACACCCACGGAATTGGCTCAAACTTTCCTGGCCAGTCGGGTTCATAGTGAGGCCATGCCAGCCACGTCGCGGCGTGTGGCTCCCACTCCGCCGGCATGCGATAGATCATTTCTGATTTGGGGGAAGGTTTGCGGTTGGCCATCTTTCAATCAATCAACCGGCTGGTGATCATTCCGTAACTGTCAATTCTGCGGTCGCGCAGGAAGGGCCAGTTGCGCCGCGTATCTTCGATGACGCGATCATCCACCTCACCGATCAAAATCTCTTCTTTATCGTGCGAAGCCTTCGCAATCACCCGGCCAAACGGATCCGCGATAAACGATCCTCCCCAAAACTCCAGTCCCTTGCCTTGCGCCTTATTGCCGCGGATGTCTCCGTTCTCGTGCCCGACCCGGTTCACTGCGCACACATACAGCCCATTGGCAATCGCATGCGCTCGCTGAATCGTTTGCCAGGCGTCGTACTGGGCCGTCCCGTATTGTTCTTTCTCGTCGGGATGCCAACCAATCGCGGTGGGATAAAACAGCACCTGAGCACCCTGCAGAGCCGTAAGCCGTGCGCCTTCCGGATACCACTGGTCCCAGCACACCAAGGTACCCACCCGGCCGAAATGGGTGTCGAAAGCCTTAAAGCCCAGATCGCCGGGAGTGAAGTAATACTTCTCGTAGTAGAGCGGATCGTCGGGGATATGCATTTTGCGATAAACTCCGCGCAAACTACCGTCGGCATCGATCATGACGGCCGTGTTGTGATACACGCCCGCGATACGTTTCTCAAAGACCGATCCCACGACAACGATTCGCAGATTCCTAGCGGCCTCTGACAGCCGAACCGTGGTTGGCCCAGGAATTGGTTCGGCAAGATCGAACAAAGCTGCATCCTCACGTTGGCAAAAATACTGGGTTCGGAACAGCTCCGGCAGACACACGATCTGTGCACCCTTCGCTGATGCCTGGTGCAGCTTGTCCACCGCCCTTTGCAGATTCTTGTCGGGGTCGGGCGTGGCCGACATCTGCACCAGCCCAACGCGAAACTTGTTCGCCAAAGATTTCTCCTCGTGAGGAATTAGCATAGCAAAATTGAGAATCGCTCTACTTGGCTATGCCGTCATCTTCCCAGGCATACCCGCATTCGTCGCAGGTCCATTGAAATCTTGGGAAACCCGCCCTTCCCGCAGCTGCATCTTCGCTGAGCTGTTGAAAGATAACCTCGTCGGAGCGGCATCTCGGGCAACGGACCGCGACCGTGTCGTCCCATTCGACCTGTTCTTCCGGCGGCTCATCCTTCGGCTCGTAGCTCCTGGTAAGCGCAGAGAGGGCCCAAGGCACACCAATTTGCATGACCTTGACCTCAATGCCTTCTGCGTAGTTTGAGGTTACCGCATCGACTCCCGTGGCTTTCTCCGGCCCCATGTAGAAGGGGATTCCGGCAACGTCGAGGATCCTTTGCACCTGCAGGGCATCTCGCAAGCTATAGACGTTCGTAACCGGGATCAACTTGCGTTCCTCCGCGTAGGGCGATCCTTCCTCCGGCCTGTCAGGCGGCGGCTTAGGAATGGCAGGGGGTTTCGGTGGCAGTGTTCGGAGCCGTCGCGATGAGATCTCCTGACTCAACGCATCCTGCGCCATTTCGGTCAAATCAGACGGGTCTTCGGAGAGGCTGATCAACTCGCCATCTGTCATCTGACGATAGTGTTCCGCGAGACGCAATGACTCGCTGGCCGGGCCGTAACCTTGCATAGATCGCGCAACAAACTACACGCCTATTTCGTTGAGCGCAACTGGAATTTCGCGGAAAGCTCTCGAGGGCTCGCGTCGAGTAGCTAGGAACCGGCCGCTTCAAGTAAAGTATTTCTTCACCAAAGATTCGGGGGCGGAATGAAACACGACAGCCACGACGGAACTGGCATCGAACGCAAACTCCACAATCCGGTAGAAGATCGCCTGATTCCGCTCGAGCCACTCGACCTCTCGAACGTCCACTCCATCGACGATTTGGTCCGCGCCATGGCTAAAACCGCCTTCACCGGCCGCCAACTCGGCGAGGCGGTGGACGTGCTCGAAGCCATGGCCCGCGACAAAGACTGCTTTGTCGTCATGACCCTGGCTGGGGCGATGACCGTGGCCAAGCAGGGGCTGATCGTTGCCGACCTGATCGACAAGGGCATCGTGAATGCCATCGTATCGACGGGCGCGCTGATGGCCCACGGTTTGGTCGAGGCGACCGGCCATTCCCACTTCCGCCACAACCCCGACGTACCTGACACGGACCTCTATGAACAGGGATATAACCGGGTGTATGACACGTTGGAGCCGGAAACGAATCTTGACGACGTAGAGCAGGTCATGGCCGAGATTCTCGGCGGCTGGGACCACAGCGAAGTTCTTTGCTCATACAAGCTGAACCACACCATTGGTGCGCACCTGGCAAGACGTGGCAAAGAGCAACGGGGAATTTTGCGGTCGGCATACGAAAAGGGCGTGCCTGTGTTCGTCCCGGCATTTACCGACTCAGAACTCGGGCTCGACGTGGCACTTCACAACCGTCTGCGCGAAAGCTCCGGCCGTCACAAAATTCGCTTTGATCCATTCGAGGACCTCGAGCACTTCGCTTCGACCCTCCTCCGGCAGAAGCGTCTGGGGATTTTCACCATCGGCGGGGGTGTCCCGCGGAACTGGTCACAGCAGTTCGGGCCGTTCATAGAGCTTCGCTATCGCCGTATGGGGGAGAACTTGCCACTCAAGCGCTATCACTACGGACTGCGAATCTGTCCCGAGCCAGTCTACTGGGGAGGCCTTTCCGGCAGCCCCTACAGTGAAGCCATTTCCTGGGGCAAATTCGTTCCTCCCGCCGAGGGGGGGAAGTTTGGGGAAGTCTTTGTGGATGCAACAGTCGGGCTTCCGCTAATTGTGGCCGCGCTGTTTGAGCGCCTGCGGAAGCACAGAACATCCGAGAAGACCGAATCGGGAAGCAAGAAGGCTTCCGCGCGCCGCTAGAACCGGCTGTTTTCATGGTTACCCTTGTACACTCACCCCTTGCATCTGGGGTGCCCGGTCCCAATTTCCTAAAATTGTAGGAGCCTGTGTTTTTCCCCTGGGTAGGTGAGGACGAGGACCATGCTGATTCCTATCCGCCACGAGGGGATGCACGCCCGCCGTTGGCCAATTATCACGTTCGCTCTGATCGGGCTGAATCTGGTCTGCTTTCTGCTTTCTTATCCAAGCATTCAGAGCGAGGGACCGCGCCTCGGAGAGCTAAAAGCCCACATTCTTCTTATGGCTGCCAGCCACCCGGAGCTGACCCTTCAGCCTCAGGCTCAGCAACTGGTTGACGATTTCAAGCAGCGCGAGCCAGCCGTCTGGGCAGAAGCGCAGAACCCTAATCGAGATGTGGCGGACGGCTTTGACGCCCAAATGCGATTGCAGGATGACGAAGCTCAACTTCAATCGCAACTGGACTCGCTCACCGAGCAGTATCTGCAGCTGAAGTCGAACTCTCTCACCGAGCGCTATGCCTTTATTCCCGCTCACCCTAAGCCAATCTCCTATCTGACGGCCAATTTTCTTCACGGTGGCTGGATGCACCTGATCGGCAACATGTGGTTCTTGTGGTTGGCGGGATTCGTGTTGGAAGATGTCTGGGGACGTCCGCTCTACACGGTCTTCTACCTCGTTTCCGGTGCGGCCGCGCTGCAACTGCATGCCTGGACTAACTCAGGCAGCATGGTTCCAACCCTGGGGGCCTCGGGAGCAGTCGCCGCGCTCATGGGCGCGTTCCTCGTGCGCTACCCCAAGATGAAGATCGAGATGTTGTGGCTGTTCGGCTTTTTTCGTTCCTATCGATTCAAGGCTCCGGCTTACGCTCTACTGCCTCTCTGGCTGCTCATGGAAGTCTTCTACGGCACGCTTTTTGGCACCTCGAGCGGCGTAGCTCACTGGGCTCACGTTGGAGGGTTCGTCTTCGGTGCGCTAGCGGCTTTGGGAGTGCAACGCTCCGGCCTCGAACAAAAAGCTAATCAGGGAATCGAGGAAGAATTAACTCTTAACTCCGATGCCGAGATCCGAGAGGCGAGCGATCTGATCGACCAGAAGCAGTTCGAGCCTGCAATCTCCGCACTGTCTGGCTACCTTCAGGCGCACCCCAAGTCCGTGGATGCACACATGCTTCTGGTCCATGCGTATCGCGGAACCAATGATCAGGCGGGTTGCATCAGTACCCTTGAGAAGCTGTGCGCCCTGCATGCGGCGGCGGGAGAAACGGACCTTGTCTGGAAGACTTACGAAGACTTTCTCAGCGCGGGCGGGAAGGACCTGGCGGCAAACGTGTGGCTCGAGGTTGGCCGTGCCGCGGAGAAGTTGCAGTTCTTCGATCGCGCCGTTTCGGAGTATGAGACTCTGGCACAGGTACATCCCACAGAACGCCACTCCATCTCAGCTCTGCTATCCGCCGGCCGCATTTGTATGAAACTCCATCAATCCGAGCGGGCGCTCGCCTTCTTCGAAGACGCTGAGAAGTCCCCCGTGCCTCACCTGGATTGGGAGCAGAGCATTGCCGCGGGAATCAAGGAAGCCAAAGCCGCCTTACCACTCAAAGCCGCGGCTGCGAACTCGTCTAGTCAAAGATAAAGATGGCCGCCGCAATGACCGTGGTCCACAGCCCGCGCTTGTCGCCCACCGCGGATTGCGTGACGTTTGCGGTGCGTACGATCTTATTCGAGATCCGATAGATTTCCTTTTTTTCATCCCAGGAGCGGTCGGGGTCGAATTCGACGTTCAGCGTGGTGGCAAGCATTTCCGCCGCCAGCTCTTCGGCGTAATCGCCCGCCGCATCTTCGGTCTCGCCAAACGAGTGGTGCTCGCTCAGGTAGCCGTAGGTGTTCCGGTCTGCGGGGATCGCCACGCCGATACTCGCGGCTAACAAGCGGTGGGGTTCGTGCGTGGAGTTTTCGGCGACGACGGCAAACACCACTTCGCCGGGATTCAAATACGGAAGTCCCTGGGCTCGTGAAATCAGCTTGCATTGTGGAGGATAGATGGAGGAAACCCGAACCAAGTTCTGAGCGGCGATGCCCGCATCGCGAAGGGCCAACTCGAACGAGGTTAATCGCTCTTTGTGCTTACCGACCCCCTTGGTGAAGAATATCCGCTTGGGGACCATGTCTTTGGACAATTCAGAAACCCTCCGCCTCGTGGTAAATGAATCGTCAAATTTAACACAGTCGAACGCTCAAGCAATATGAAAATACGAAAAAAGGCAGACCAAGAGCGGCCTGCCAATTGAATCCGAAATCTAGCCGAAACCGGAACTACTTCGCTGCTCCCACCTTGCTCACGGTGATGGTGTCGCCCTCGGCGGTACCAGTTACCTTCGCGTTCTCGCCGGCCAACTTGTCCAGTTCAGCCAAGGCTTTCTTGTCGTCGGTCTTGAGGTTGTACACTTTGTCGCCGACCACCAGAGCATAACTTGAGCCCTTCTTTATGCAAGCGTGGGTGCAGGCGGCCTTATCTCCGGCCATGGCATGCTTCGCACCGCACATCGAGTCACTAACTTCACCCGTGAAGGTTTGGCCAGCGGCGACGGCCAAGTTCACTAGTCCAAAGCCACACATCACGGCAACTGCTAAGGCAAGAGTGATTTTCTTCGATACCGATTTCACGAACGTCCTCCTAGGAGATATGGGACTTCTAAATAATGGATTGCGACCGCTCGTTTTGGTTACAACTATTTCTTGGGAACAAAACGCAGCGTAACATTCACCGTCTTCTGCTGGCGGTCAACCGTCTGTTTGGGTATCACAGAATACGAACGGTTCAACCCAAAATCATGGTACAGAACATCGAAGAAGCGGTGCAAATAGCTGACGTCAAAAATGTCGCCTTTCTTCATCTGCCACTGCGCCTCGAGCTTGCTTGCGGCGCTCGGGTCTATGCCGTCGGTCTGCAACTCACCCATATGGAATACATCCCCTTCGACTACCGCGAAGTTGTATGCGACGGTGGAGGCAGTGTCATCGGTCACCTGCCGGGGCGTGAGCGAAACCATCAGATACCCCTTCGTGCCATAGGACCTTTTCACCGCCTCGAGATCGCTCTGCAACTGAACGGCATTCGGCGGCTCACCCTGCGCCAGATGAATCATGCTTTGCAGCTTGTCAGCCGGGAAGGCGGTATTGCCTGTCCACTCGACTCGTGTGGTTCGATATTGGGCTCCGGGGGTGACCGGGAAGCTGATGTCCACCAAAGTTCTTGGACCGTCCGTGATGATCTTTGCCTTCGGCTCCCCAACCTTCGCCTTTAGATATCCGCGGGCAAGGTACACCGGGAGGAAATTGAGTTCCGCATGCGGCCGCACGCCGGAGCGGAGATATTCTTGCCCGGAAAGAGGTTGAGCCGCAGTTTGAAGCGCGGGGACTTCCGCCGGTCCAGCTCCTGGAAACTCTACGTTGCGTACAATCACCGGGTGGAATTTGACCGCGTAAGTGTAAGAGCTGATCGGTGCGTTCAAGGCACCACTCTGGAGACCTTCGGCGCGTCCCAAGATCTTGTGCTCTTCCAAGATCGAATTCAGCGCATTTCCCACCTGATCATCCAAACTGCCCTGCAACGGCAGCTTCCCATCGAAAAGCGGAACTCGCGCGCGCAGCGACGACAGCAGCTCCTCATCCGAGAACCAAACGAAGTTGTCGAACAGGATCGGAACCAGCTTCGGGTTTTCCTTGACGGTGAGCTCGAGATCTGCCCCAGCCGTGGTGTAGTGATACGTGTAGGCAACGCCCGTGAACAATCCCGTATCCCCCAGCTTTTGCACTGCTTGCTGGAAGTCCTGCTCCACAGCATTCTGTCCCAGTGCGAGCCCCGACGCGCGCACCACCTCGCTTTCCTTCATGTGCTCTAAACCCTTCACATGAACTGACAAAAGCTTGTGGCTGAGCTGCGCTTTGGCTTGATTTTGGGACCAAGCACAAAAAGAGGCGAAAACAACGGCAAGAAGTAGTACGGCACTAGATCGCACGCGCGGAATTGTACAACACGAGTGTAGCGAGAGCGTCATTGACATCACGATAGAATGGCACTCCCCCTCCTGCTGCAGCGTCCGCCAGGGATGAAACTCGTCGCCACAAGAACCGACCGAATTGCGACACGAGCGTTCGTGAGAGACGTCTGTTACAACTGTTTCAGGAAGTCCTTGGCCGCATCCAGTTTTTCAAACAGCCTCTCCTCCGCTTGAAACTCCGCCGAATGCACACACCGGCGACTCCCACGCAGCTTCACGGGATGTCTTAAATGCAGCATCTCGTGATACAGGATGTACTCCACCACATAACGCGGGACTCGGGGATGATCGAACACGCTGCTAACCACGATGGTATTGTGCGCAGGATCGTAATGTCCCAGCCGATGGCGTGCACGCTCGCTGCTCCAGGTCAACCGTGGTCGCCCCATCAACCCGTGAAAATAATCGCGATTCAGGTCCTCAAAGATCTCTTCCAGGTGATAGACATGGCCTCGCGCTGAGGTGATTCGCTTTCGGCCCCGCATCTGCCGTAGCAGATGGGCTTTTTGGGACATATGGTGCGTCGAAATGTACCGCCGATATCGCATGGCATGTTCGCGATCAATCGGCTTGCGGTACATTTTTGCCAGCAGAATGTGGGCAATTGCGCGCAGGACTGGTTCGGGTGCTCCTTCTAGCAGGTCGGAAATCCGCACCAGCAGTCGCCCCTCGCGCAGCCGAATGGTGTTGTTCACATTGGCAAAGCGGAAGAAATCGATGCGCAAAGCGGGCAGGGGAGTTCGCGGGCGTAGTTCTCGGAAACTCTCCTCAAAAATTGCCAGGAGTTGTGGCGACACAGAGATGATCCCAGCTTAGCACGCGTTCAACCGGTTGCGACCAACATCTAGTCACCGCCGAACTACTCTCCGCCTTTCTCCTCTTTGTGTGGCTTCTCCTTCTTGTTCTTGAACTTCTCTTCCTGCTCTGCGAGAAGGCTGCGGTGATCTTTTGCGCCATCGTCTACAGCTTGCAGTGCGGTTCCGGCCAGGAAATCGAACTTGCCCGCCTCTTCCCCGGAACTCGAAAAGGAAGATCGGAAGGCTCGCAGCTTCGACCCGAACTCGGTGTCGGCCTCAATGACCCCCTTGAGTGGTTTCCGGATATCATCGCCCCGGTCGGCAAACGTATCCACGTTGTCAGCCAATTCGTCGTAGATGTCTACGAAGTCCTGCAAGGCGTCTTTCATCTGGTCATCGCGATTCTCCGCCTTCGGGTCGGCCTTGGCTTGTTGCAGCTTTTCCAGCCGCGCCCGAGCAAACTCAACGTACAGCTTCAGCCGCACATCGGGCTGCAACGCCGAATCGCGGATCTTATCGATCTCGAGGTCATTCAAAGGATCGCGTTTTCTCGCCTGTTGCGCGACCGCGCTGATAACCACCAGAAGCAGGCATGCGACTCCGAGTTTAATCATTGCGTTTGCCTCCAAACATACTTCGCAACAACTCGGTCCGGAACGCCTCGAGCTGATCGATGATGGCCTGCACAGCGGGCTGGTCGTCCACACTCACGTTCATCTTGGTTTCCCTGAGATGGGTCGAGATGCGACGAATCTTGATCTCGGTGTTCTTGACTTTCTTGCCGGAGGCGATGGCTGCTTTGTGCGCCTTGTCACAATAGTTGGCGACATCCTTCAAGTCGGCATGAAATTCATCCCAGCGTTCCGCCTTCAAGGCGTCGAGGGCAGCTCGATGCTGGCGCTCGGCCGCCTGCATATACAGATCGGGCTGTTGATCTACCTTCGCTGCCTCCGCGCGCGCCACCAACTCCTCCAGGGTTTCTTCTTTGCGAGCCGAGGAAGCTGAAACCAGGCCCAGCACCATCAACGCGGTCACCCCAACGAACTTGATCATGCTTGTCCCGATCACTTCTTCGGCTCGATGGCAATCAGTCGATGCGTAGCTTGCCATTCTTGGTCGGGGAATTTTCCACCCGCCACATTCAGGAACTCATGATAGTACTTCGAAGCCTGTTTGGCGTCGCGCAAGTGATCATAGGCCGTGGCCCGTAAAAAGTAGGTCATTGGGTTTTCCGGCAAGAGTTTCGCGCGCAAATCCAGGGCCTGAATCACCATCGGATAATGCTTGTTTTCATTCGCTGCAATCGCCAAGTCGCCATAGGGCTCGCCCACATCTGGCTTGAGTTGCACCGCCTTCCGCAACTCCTGCTCGGCCAGCTCAAACTTTTTTTGCTGAAGCAGGGTCCTGCCAAACCGGTAGTGCAGTCCGGCATCATTGGGAAGTTTCACGAGGAGATCGCTATAGATCTTTTCCGCATCGCCGAACTTCTTCAGATCGGTATAGACCTCCGCCAGGTCGCGCTTTGCATTCTCGTCGGAGGGATCCAGCTTCAACCCGGTCTCCAGCTCCGGCGCAGCATCCTCACTCTTTCCCGAGATCGCCAGCATTCGGCCAAGTTGAATATGGGTACCGGCATCCTCGGGACGCAGGACGACCAATTTTCGTAGAAGGTTCTCAGCATCGGCATAGCGATGTTGCGCCATGTAGTAGTTGGTCAGGGCCGTCATCGCCTCCGATGAATTCCGGTCAGCTGTCAGCGCGAGCTGGTACTCCTGTTCGGCCTCCGGATTCTGCAACTTTTCGAGGACCGATCCAGCCAGAAGATGCGGTTCAGGGTCTTTGGAATCGACAATGGCAGCCTGGCGAAATGCGTTCACAGCCTCTTCCGGATTCGCTTGCTCAAGGAAATGCCCGAGCGCAATCCATGCTTGTTTGCGCCTTTGCTCTGGTTGCGACGTGGGTGTGAGTTTGGTGGCGGCGCGCAGATACTGCTCGGCCCCGGGCTTGCCCGTGGCCGCCAAGGCCAGCCCCAGATTCATGTTGGACTCAAATACGGTGGGTTTTGCCTGGACCGACTTCTTGTAGGCTTCGATCGATTCGTCCACCCGGCCCTGCGCATGATAGAGAAAGCCCAAGTCATACCACGCCGCGTAGTCATCCGGCCGCTCGGCTACGACTTCCTTAAGAATCGGCTCGGCCGAGGCATAGTCCTGCTTGCCGATGGCTTCTTCAGCGCGGTTGAGCTTGGTTAGAATCGGGTCTTGCTCTTCCACCCGGTGATGGCGGACGGTGCCTTGGGTAGACTTTTGACCGGCCAGCGGAGCACTAGCAACCAAGCAGCTGAGCAAACCGAGAGCTGCGGTTCTTGCTATCCCTCTCAGAGCCGGGTGCGAGTTTTCACTTTTCCCCGTTTCCACGCGAAGCCCCATTCTCCTCCAACACGCGGGCCAGAAACCCACCGGTGTAGGACGCCGGAATCTTGGCGATTCTCTCCGGAGGACCCTCCCCAACTATCCTTCCCCCGCGCTCTCCGCCTTCTGGGCCCAGATCAATGACCCAATCGGCGGTCTTGATCACTTCCAGGTTGTGCTCGATCAGGAGGATAGATCCCCCTGCTTCGATTAGACGACGAAAGGCCGAGAGTAGTTTACTGATATCGTCAAAATGCAGGCCGGTTGTAGGCTCGTCAAAGATATAGAGTATTTGCTGCCGCCTGGGCGCATTGCCAGCTCGCGAAGAAGAGGTTGCCGGTTGCAGGTGGGCCGCCAGCTTCACCCGCTGCGCCTCACCTCCTGACAGCGTAGTCGCGGATTGCCCCAGCCGAAGATACCCAAGCCCGACCTCCTCGAGCACCCGCAGTTTATCGGCGACTTTAGATGCACTAGCAAAATGGTGCATGGCCTCGCGCACCGTCATGTTCAAAACTTCGTGGATGTTCTTCCCGCGATAGCGAACCTCCAGCACTTCGGGCTTGAAACGCATTCCTTTGCACTCTTCGCACACAAGCTCAACGTCGGCGAGAAACTGCATTTCGACCACGACGGTGCCATCTCCCTGACAGGTCTCACACCGCCCACCGGGCACGTTGAATGAGAAATGGCCGGCTGAAAATCCCCGCTTGTGTGCCTCTGCCGTAGCTGCAAACAGCTCGCGAATCCCATCAAACGCCTTGATGTAGGTAACCGGATTGGACCGTGGTGTTCGTCCAATCGGCGACTGGTCAACCAGTATGACCTGGTCCACAAATTCGTGGCCTTCGATCCCCCGTAAATTTGTAAAATCCGAGGGTTGCCGGGTGTCCGGTACGAAGGATTGAGGATTTTCCCTCGCCTTGATCGTGTTCAGCGCCTTGAACAGGACATCATGCAACAAGCTCGACTTTCCCGATCCCGAAACCCCCGTGATCGCTACCAACATTCCGAGGGGGATGCCGACGTCGATATTCTTCAGATTGTGCGCCGTCGCGCCGCGCACCATTAGCTGCCGCCTCCCCGCCTTCCTCCGGTTCTGGGGAACGGGAATCCGCAACTCGCGCGAAAGATACCTTCCGGTGAGAGAAGTGGGAATCTTCTGAATTTCCTTGTATGTTCCCTGGGCAATTACTTTTCCCCCATGTTCACCCGCACCCGGGCCGAGATCGAGAATGTGGTCACTTGCCCTCATCACATCAGGATCATGTTCTACGACCAGCACGGTATTCCCGAGATCCCGCAAGCCGTGCAGAATTTTGATCAGCCGGTGCGTGTCGCGGCTGTGCAATCCGATCGACGGCTCATCGAGCACGTAGAGCGTGCCTACGAGCCTCGATCCGAGCGATGTCGCTAATTGAATGCGCTGGGCCTCGCCGCCCGAAAGTGTTGAGGTCAGGCGATCCAGCATCAGGTATTCGAGGCCGACATCGTTCAGAAAGCCAAGTCGCGAGCGGATCTCCTCCAACAGCTTCTCGGCAATCCCTGTTTCCTGTGGCCTCAACGGCAGGCTCTTGAAGAACTCGGCTGCCTGCTCGACGGTCATCGCGCATACCTCGCAGATGTTCTTCCCGCCGACCTTTACCTGCCGTGCTTCACTTCTCAGCCTCGCGCCGCCGCAGTCAGAACAAGTCGAGTACCCGCGATACCGGCTTAGGAACACTCGCACGTGCAATTTGTATTTCTTGCGCTCCAAATACTGAAAGAACCCGCGCACTCCGATGAATTTCTTGTCGCCCTCGATTACGATCCGCCGATGCTCGGGGCTGAGATCTACCCAAGGCAGATCCATGGGGATGCCAACCTGCTTGGCATAGCGCTTGAGATCTGCCATGAGCGGTTTGCCTTTGGGTTTTGTCCACGGCTCAATCGCCCCTTGGCTGAGTGATTTCGACGGGTCGGGAATCACCAGATTCAGGTCGAAGTCGATGGTGTTGCCAAAACCCTGACATCTGGGACAGGCCCCAAAGGGATTGTTGAAGGAAAACAGTCGCGGCTCCGGTTCGCCGTACTTGATACCGCACTTCTTGCACTCAAACCGTTGGGAGAACCGCAACCGCTTCGGGGATGAGCCGTCGCTAGATGCGGTTTCGAAAAGCACCTCTCCACTCTCGCGAAAACTGATTTCGGTTGCGTCAACCACGCGAGACCGCGAGTCTGAGGAGATGACTATGCGATCCACCAGCACAAACAATGGTTCGGCAAAATTAACGTCCAGCAGAGACTCCGGCGTCGAAAACTCAAACAGTTGCCCACGCTGAAAAAGTCGATTGAACCCTCGCTGCCGCAGTTCAAAAAGGCGACTCTTGATGGCATCGAGCGAAGAACCCGCATGCACCGTGGAGGAAGCGGCCTTTTTCCCCTTACCTTTAGTCCTGGTCATGCCAACAGAAGTAGACCGATTTGCTTGCGAATCGCTGACAGAGGTCGAAGAAGCTGCTTTCCGCCTAGGAACGACAGAGTTCTCGGGGTCAAGAGTGCCATTCGCTACGACCGGAAATAGCACATTCAGCCTTGTGCCTTCCTCCAGGCCAAGCAGGGCGTCGGCGATCTCATCGACAGTGTCCCTTCCCACCTCGGCGCCGCAATTTGCGCAGTATGTCCGGCCCACCCGGGCAAAAAGCAGCCGCAGATAGTCGTAGATCTCGGTTGCCGTCCCCACTGTGGATCGCGGACTTCGCGTTGTGTTCTTCTGACGAATTGCGACCGCCGGAGCAATGCCTTCAATCTGGTCGGCGTCTGGTTTCTCGATCCGCTCAAGGAATTGCCGCGCATAGGCCGATAGCGACTCCACGTACCGACGTTGTCCCTCGGCGTAGATCGTGTCAAATGCCAGGGAGGACTTTCCCGACCCGGACACTCCCGTGACCACCGTAAGCGCATTGTGGGGAATCTCAACATCAATGTTCTTGAGGTTGTGAGTGCGCGCCCGGCGCACCGCAATCGTGTCCTTGGCAGGAGCGTCGGAAAGAGGAAAATCAATGCTGGAACTGGAAAGGACAGTGGACATCAGCGGTCGCCCTGGAGCCCACCGGAATGCCCTCGAGTCGCCATCGTCCAAGAAACTTGGAGTAAGGCCCCTCAGAGGGCTCCGGCAGAGCTGCCGAATCTTTTATTATAAGCGACCTGGGGATGGGGCTTACGGCGACGGCTTTTTCTCGCTCCCGCTCTCCTTGAGATAGGCAGCGCTCAATGTTCCCTTGTCCTTAGCGAGCGGGAACAACGTGGGGTAGAACTGCACAAAGGTCGTATCAACTGCGCCATGTGCCTGATGGCAGGAATAACAGGCTGCATCGGCAGGGAACAGGTTTCCCAAGCTCCCATTATCGAAGCCGAAAAAGGCCCACTTGCCGGGGAACTTGGCTTCGTCTTTGACGTGAACTTCGACTCCCATGACCTCACCGCTCTGAAAGTTCCCACGCTTATTGATCGAGGCTTGGCTCCCGGCCCCGCGGACTTCCAGCACCAGCATGGTCTTGTCCGGCCAGGTACCGGTCTCCTTGAACTTCTTGTACGACTCCGGATTCACGAATACGTTGTCGAACATATGATGGTCCATACTTCCGCCGGGGCTGTAGCTCATATCTAACCCGGTGCTCAGATAGATCCACTCGCGATACAGCTCGGGCAGCTTGAGTTGCCCCTTGTCGTTGTACTCCGGCGTCGAGCCTGGCCCAGACGAACTCTGGTTGAAGGCGGCTACCGAGATTAACAGAACAAAAACCAGGAGAAGTAGCCTATTCATGGCAGATCCCAAAACATAAGTGGGCGTTCGAGCTTTCGTTCATGGCTTCGCTCCCGTCGTAGTCAAAAACTGGCTACCAGACTCTGCACATATTTGGGCTCACCATGGCTTGACCAGCCTTGCAGCCCCATGCCTTCTGGAACTCCGGCATGTTTTGCACCACGCCGTTGGTTCTGAACCGACCCGGAGAATGCGGATCCACGTTCACCAGCATCCGAGAGTACTCCGGCTTGCGTTTCTCGCACCATACCCGTGCAAAGCCCAAAAAGTAGCGTTGTTCCGGCGTGTACCCGTCAATTTCTTCGGGCTTTTTGCCAGACTGCTGGATCATATTCTCCAACGCCATGAGAGCAATTCTTGCGCCGCCATTGTCGGCCGTGTTCTCCCCGAGCGTCAGTTTCCCATTCAGCTTCAGGTCATCGACAGGAACGAAGTTGCCGTACTCCTCAGCCACACAGCTGGCGCGCTTTTCAAATTCTTTCCCGTCCTGCTCGGTCCACCAATCGCGCAGATTGCCCTGGGGATCGAATTTGCGGCCCTGGTCGTCAAAGCCATGGGTCAACTCATGCCCTATCACAGCTCCGATCGAACCGAAATTGACGTTGTCATCCATATTTTTGTCGAAGAATGGCGGCTGCAGAATGCCGGCAGGGAAAACAATCTCGTTCATCGATCCGCTGTAATAAGCATTCACCGTCGGCGGAGTCATCTGCCATTCTTTCTTGTCGACGAGCTTGCTGATCTTGGCGATTTGCCGCCGATCCTCAAACTCGTTCGCGCGGAGAAAATTGCCCATTAAGTCTCCCGGTTTCACTTGGAGCTTTGAATAATCCCGCCACACGTCGGGATAGCCAATCTTGTTGCGGATCGCCTGCAGCTTCACCTTCGCCTGTTGTTTGGTGGTGTCGGTCATCCAGGGAAGCCCAGCGATGTCTTGGTCCAGTGCCTTCTCCAAGGCATCGACCATGGTCAACATCCGCTGTTTGCCTTCGGCTCCGAACGTGCGTTCGACGTATTTTTGCCCCAGCGCCTCGCCCAAGGCGTCATCGGTAGCCTCCACACACTTTTTCCACCGCGGCTGATCCTCCGATTGACCCGTCAGCGCCTGCCGGTACTTGAAGCGCGCATCAACGTAGGCTTTTGGCAACCACCGGGCTGCGCCCGACAGCATGTGCCACTGCACGTACGTTTTCAGCTCATCGAGCGACTCCGACTCAACCACGCCGTTGACCTCTTTGAAAAACTCAGGATTGGAAACATTCAGATCTGAAAACGCGGGAGTGCCGACATCTTTGAAGTAGCGCGCCAAATAGAAGTTTGGTGCCAGGGCCAGCGCGGCATCGCGTCCCATTTTGTGATCTCGATTCTTGGGATCTCTTCGCAACGTCCGGTCCATGGACGCTCTCGCCAGCGCCGTCTCGATCTTCAGCACACTCTGCGCAGACGCCGCCGCCTGTTCCGCCGATTGCCCAGTTAGGGTGAACAAGGTGGTTGCGTATTCGGTCAACGCTTTTCGCAACGCAACCATTTTCTCTTCGTCTTTAATGTAGTAATTGCGGTCGGGAAGGCTAAGCCCGCCCTGATCGATGTAAGCAATCACCATATTGGCATCGTGCAGATCAGGCGACGAATAGAACGAAAACAGAGGGCTCGGGCCGATCAGATGAATGCGTGCAATGGCATCGATCAGGGATTGTTTATCCTTGGCGGCGGCGACACGGTCGAGTTCGGGCTTGATGGGCGAAATCCCCTTAGCCTCGACCGCACTCTCATCCATACACGCGCCGTAGTAGTCGCCAATCTTCTGACCGATGGCGTCGCGTCCCGCTCCACCCTTCTCCGCGTTTTCCAAGATATCGCGCAGCACGGCTAGGTTCTGCTCCTCTACCTCGGAAAAGCTGTCCCATTCCGGACGATCGCCGGGAATTTCTTTCGTCTTCAGCCAGTTCCCGCACGCGTACTGGTAGAAATCTACACAGGGATCGACCGATTTATCGATGTTGTCGATGCTGAATCCGGAGGAAGGCTCGGGTTTGGAGGTTTGCGCTGAAACGCCTACCACAAGAAAAATAACTAGGCACACATAGAACAGGAGTGATCGCATCTGCACCTCCAGAGTTGAGCCGCGATTCTAATCCGAGTCGAAGTAGACGTTCAAGGCGGCGAAAAGTGAGCAACCAACCATGGAAGATGTTTGCCGGCGTTTCGAAGCCCATGACGCTGGTTCGAAGGCGTCCCGCTCACACCGATTTTAGCTTCCGTGGCGCAAGTTTTTCTTCACGCATAACCCTAGTAGCTGGTGAGTTTATCGCGCCAAAGCAAGTATCGTCGTCTCTCCCTCCATAGACTCGGAATCGGTCACCAGACGAGCCCTTTTTGGGCCCTGGTAGCAGCAAGCTTCGTCAACTCAGGTGGGGACGATTGAACAAGATTCAGGGATGACCGAAGGGAAGAAGACTCGAAGGTGTAGCCCCAGGAAGGTGCAAGCCGAAGTCACTCAGAAGCCTAGACCAGATGGCAGCGGGATAGCGACACACGCCTCACTGCGCGAACCACAACAGCGCGAACACATATACCCACAACACTCCCATAAAATGCCAATACCAACGCGTCACCTCAACCACAATGCGTTTGTGCTCGATGGTTTGGTGAAACAAGGACACGACAGCTGCGTACATCAACACCAGAATGCCCACCATGAGGTGCAATCCATGTGTGCCGGTCAATACGTAAAAAAACGGGCTTGGCCCTGAGGTCGAGGCCCGGAATCCCCGCGCCCGAAACTCCAGCCATGCCACCCACTGCCCGAACAGAAAGAAAATTCCCAGCAAAGCGGTAAGCACCAGCCAAGGAACACACAACCGGCGCTCCTGGTGAACTCCGATGATGGCTCGCAACGGCGCCAGCACCATCTCTTCCGCTACCTGCCTGCGCGCCAGTTCCAGGGTGATGCTGCTCGAAAGCAGTACGAGCGTATTCCAAAGGAGGATTCTTAGAGGAAGCACCACGGGAACCCACATCCGCACGTAGCGGTGGGTCTGGGAATCCAGAACGACCGCCGTCTGCCGGCCAAAGAAGACCACGGTCAGCATGACGAAGATCATGGAGACGGCAATCACGCCGCAAATCAATCCGATGCGGGCGCGTTGCAGGCGCTTGTCGTAGTCCGGTGAGCCATCGCCCGGGTCGCGTCCGCCCCCGCCGCCAATCTCTGGGGGATGTACACCGCCCCCGCGATCGCCGGATTTCGGCGTACGAACGTGAAGAGGAGAAACCAAGGGCGACATACCGCGACCACTTCCAGGTTTTGCCGAAGACTTGAGCTACTTCGTCGCCGGTTGCGTTTTAGCGAGGGCGCGAATGTGCTTCAGCACTTGATCGATCTCAGACTCGCTCAGCTGATCGGCAAACGGCGGCATGTTCGCCTGGCCGTCGTGGATGATCTTGTGCAACTCAGCGTTGCCCATCTTCTGCACATCCTTAGAGCGAAGATCGGCCGCTTGCAGTTGTTTGCCCAGCGGAGTCTTTCCACTGCCGTCGGCGCCATGGCAAAGCACGCACTTGGTGCGGAAAATATTGGCGCCCGGGGATTTTGCCGCCTGTTGCGCCACGAGCGACGAAGCAACCACAAATGTGAGAAGTACCAGCCAACCCAAGGACCTGCCGGATTTTGCGTTCACCCGTTCGACCTCCAAGAAGATGCGCTTCCAGAGTGCACTGGCCAGCGCCCGTGTGTACTTCGATGATATACGAGAGCTTCGCGATTCCGCGACTTACCTTCGGCTACAATGCCCCACATATAGTTGATGGCCAACGACATTCCGCTGGGCAAAATGGGAGAAGGCATGAAGAAGGGGAGCAAGCGAGCAGCAGCCGGCCACGGCGCAATCCAACAGCGCAAGAGGAACTTCTGCTTCGGTTGTGGGCGCGACAATTCCAATGGTATGCATCTCAAGTTCGCCCTGGACGAAACCGGGAAACAATTCGTGTGCCAATTTCGCCTGGGCAGTCGCTACACAGGACCGCCCGGGCACTGTCATGGCGGAGTGATCGCCACCATTCTCGACGAGGCCATGAGCAAGCTGAACCGCCTCTTCGACGCATCTGCCGCCACCTCTCGCATGACCGTGGAATACCTCCGGCCGGTGCCGCTCAATTGTCCACTGGAGGTCTGGTCGAAGAACCTCAGCAGGCGCGGACGACGCCTTACTCACGCCGCCGAAATCCGCGACCAGAACGGAGCGGTCCTCGCCCGCAGCCGTGGAGTCTTCGTGATCATCGGTGCGCAACATGTCTTCCGATCCTCCCAATAAGGTCAAGCCTCTTTTACATTCAAAGTCTCGCGCCACCACTTCGAGCGCCTCAGGTTGCGGCTGTCCTCGGGAATGCGAGTCATGCAAATGCCGCTTGCCAATCCGGCCTCTGCACCCGCACAATGCCACGGGGCGACTCCTCCGGTGACCACAGCCAACGAATCCCGAGCACGGCGATCTTTCGCCCCCGCGCTCACTCTGCTCGCCATTTGCGTCCTCATCAATTACGTGGACCGCGGCAACCTCTCCATTGCGGCACCAGTGCTGACGAAGGAATTGGATATCTCGCCGAAGGAGCTGGGTATCCTGTTAGGCGCTTTTTTCTGGTCCTACACGGCCATGCAATTCGTAAGCGGATGGCTTGTAGACCGCTTCGAAGTTGTCTACGTCATTGCCGCTGGTTATTTCCTCTGGACCTTTTCAACCGCAGTTACCGGTCTCGTGCACGGCTTCGTGATGCTGCTCGGCGTACGTCTGCTTCTCGGCATTGGGGAGTCAGTCGCGTTCCCATCCTGCTCGAAGATCCTCGCCAATAATTTGCCCGAGCAGGAGCGAGGTTTTGCCAACGGCCTGCTGATGGCAGGGATCCGCCTTGGTCCGGCGATTGGCATGTTCGTCGCCGGTCCGGCGATCGCGAAGTACGGATGGCGCCCCGTGTTTATCGTGATTGGACTTATCGGCCTTCTCTGGCTGCCGGCCTGGTTCCAATGGATGCCGGAGCGCCGACACCAGGCCTCTGTTCGGTACAGCGGCCCCGGCACGCTGGCGATTCTAGGGCAGCGTTCTTTTTGGGGCGCAGCTCTGGGCCACATCTCTGTGAACTACCTTTTCTATTTCATGCTGACTTGGCTGCCCTATTACCTGGTGAACTCGCGCGGACTGTCCATGCACGACATGGTGAAGCCGGCCGGCATTTACTACCTGACTGACGCGGCATCGGCCGGGGTGACGGGATGGGTGGCCGACTTCTGGATGCGCAGAGGGGGTTCGGCTACCCTGGTTCGCAAAGCGATCATGGGAGGGGGGAACGCGATCGCGATCGTAGCCACCGCGGGGTGTGCCTTGGCGGGTCCGCACACCTATTTCGCATGGCTGCTGGCGGCGGGTGTAGGTTGCGGCATGATGGGAGTTGGCGTCTTCGCCTATGCGCAGACTCTTGCAGGCCCCCTGGCGGCAGGAAAATGGACGGGCCTGCAGAACGGCATTGGTAACTTTGCGGGACTCATCGGCCCCATACTCACCGGGTTCGTTGTGTCGGAAACCGGTAGCTTTCTGGCGGCCTTTGCCATTACGGTTGTCATTCTGATCGTCGGATTCGTTAGCTGGGTCTTCGTCGTCGGCCCGATCGAAGAGGTGAACTGGGGTTCGCGCGCTCGTTCCGTCCCTGCCGCCCTGGATGCGAAAGCAGGGTAGTCATCAGAGAGCTTCGCCGGCCTTTTTAAGTTCGATCTCCAATTCCTGTTTCTGCTCGAGCACGCGCTTTGGAAGTGGAATCAATTGCCGGATCGGCTCGGACGAATTGGCAAGGGTCTCTTCTAACTCTGGCAAGGTTGCGGAATTTCTAAGGGCTGCAAGATATTTCGCTGAAATCTGAGCTACCTCGGACTGGTTTTCCGGTTTAGAAATTACCTCAAACTCGCGCGTGATGGCTGCTGCCCAATCCAAGCCGTGAAGGTTGATTCCAGTGATCTCTTTCCGCAACGCTGACTTTTGCGCCTCGGAAAGGTGAGCGAGATGATTGAGTCCCTCAATGGCGCGCAGGTGCTCTAGGAGCAGCTGTTTCGCCACCAGGGTCGCGAACAGCGATCCGCCGTTTGCCACCTGCCGCGAATACCTCATGCCCGAGGAAAGAACCTTTACGGCTCCATCCTTGTCTCCGGCGATAGACAGGTGAAACGCGTACAAAACGTTCAGCCGCCCAAGCTGCAAGGCGTTGCGGGCGTATTCAACCGGCGTTTGCTCTCCTAACTGGTAATCCAGCCCCCAATCGCATTCCGGATGCGAAGCGCCGAGTTGGAGCAACCGCAAGGCGTCGTCGTTCTTTTCGACCAGAGCGGAATATTGAGAATCGTCGTACGGTGCAGTCCCCTCCAGGATGCGGTTCAGTTTGCGTGCTTCCGCATCTGAAATCACCGCATCCTGCATGACGGTGAATGCAGCGTAGTAACGCAACGCCGCGTTGTCGCTAAGGCTGCGCTTTTGCTCGGCAGCTCCCAAACCTACTACCGCAACACCGAAGATCAACGCAATGAGAGGAATTCTCTTGAATTTCATAACTTCTCCTTGTCTTCGCCCAAAACTGCTAACGCGCTTTGCTGACCTGGGCCTACCTGGACTCTCCTGGGTTTCCACGTGACTGCATCGAGGCCGGCTTTTAGAGAATCAGCCTTGGTGAGCAGGCTGTTGATATCCCTGAGCCTAAGCGGGCCTGACTGTGTAACCTGGGGCGCGACAGAAACTACTCGAGGTGTTCCGTGGTCTTCGACCTGCCAATCATGCATCCCAGCGAGTAACATCAGCCCGCCGAGGGCCGCGCCGGCTGCCCACGCGAAGGGAAATCTGAACCGCGCGCTTCTCGCCCGAAATTCTGGCAGGGGATCGGGGCGAAGCGGTCGAAACGTCCTCAAATAAGCCTCAAATCTGTCTTCTTCAAGATTGGACACGGGACCCCTCCGGCGCGGTCATATGCTCGCGCAGCTTATTGAGTGCGTACCTATACCGCGAAGCAGCTGTATTTGAGCTGATGCGAAGCACCTCTGCGATCTGCCCAAAGGTCAGCTCCCCCCAGACGTGCAGGATGACGATCTCACGCTGATCTTCGGGCAGCTGTTTGATAGCAAGTTGAAGCTGGCGCTGAGCATGGTAGTCCTGCGCTGGCGGATCAAACCACGCGATATCGGGATCCAAATCCACCACTCGCGCTCTTTGCTTGTGATCGTTCAGGACTGTGTTCCGAACAGCGGTAAACAGATAAGCCTTGGCATCGGTCACTTCATACTTGAGTCCTCTGTCCAGCAGCTTCACAAACACCCTATGGACGGCATCCTGGGCGCTGTTCCGAGACCCTGCAATGGACGCCGCGAAAAGCACAAGAGCAGCGCCATGGTGCCGGTAGAGTTTCTCGATTTCGTCTCGATCTCTCACGCGCCCTCAATCGTAAGACAATCGAGCCAGGGGTTTTTGTCTAGGTAGCTCGGAATCTAGATGGGAATCTTTACGCCTGAAGGTGGGGCTACAACCGGAGTTCGGTCAGGAAGTCGCATGCCTTTCGCCGCTGGCAGCAGTTGCCGGTTCTGCCGGCATCTCCGCTTTCGACAACCGAAACCAGAACGTCGATCCATGGCCGAGTTCGCTGGTGACCCAGGCCTCTCCGCCATGGTTTAGGACGATATGCTTCACGATCGCCAGTCCCAGTCCCGTACCGCCCGCCTCGCGCGAGCGGGCCTTGTCGACGCGGTAGAAACGTTCGAAGAGGCGCGGCAGGTGTTCGGACGGTATTCCTGGGCCAAAGTCACGCACGAAACACTCGATCCAACCATCCCGCTCGACCGCGCCGATCTGAATCTTCTCGCTGCCAGACCCATATTTCAATGCGTTATCAATGAGATTTGAGAACACCTGATGAATCGCGTCCCGATCGGCAAGAACTTGCGCGTCGGGTATGCCGGTCGACTCGATGGTGACGCCCTTGCTTCGCGCGACCTCGTTGAACGAAATCTGCGCGTCCTGCAACAGCACATTCACAGGGACCGGCATCTGCTCTAGTGCGTACTCGCCCGATTCAACTCTTGCCAGGGTGAGCAAGTCCTCGGTCAAACGGCTCATGCGTTGAGCGTTCCGTCGAATGATTTCCAGGAACTCATGTTGCTTGTTGTCGCCGGACTCATCAAGTAGCGTTTCTGTGTACCCCAGCAGGGAAGTCAGCGGCGTTCTCAGTTCGTGGGAAACATTGGCGATGAAATCCCGCCGCGTCTTTTCCAGTCTCGCGATGTCGGTCGTATCGCGCAGCACGCAAACCGCGCCACCATCCGGCAGGGGTGCCGAAGTCATTCCAAAGCTTCTGCCTGGAGCAACGGAATACAGCATGACGCTTTGCGTCCTTCCGCTTTGCAACACCTCATCCACGACCCTCAGGAAATCTGGATCGCGCACCGCGCGGATCAGGGGGGTGCCCACGACCACGCTGCTGGTAGCCATTCGCTTCATCGCACCGTTGTACCAGACCACCTCATGCTTGGATGAAACCGCGACCACCGCATCTTCCATGCTGTTCAAAAGCGTGTCGAGTTGATGGCGGCTGCTCTCCAGGTTGCGAAAGTTCGCCTCCAACTGTCTCGCAGTTTTGTCCAATGTCATCGCCAGCCGCCCAATTTCGTCTCCTCCAGAGTCAGGCAGTCGTGCTGCAAGGTTTCCACCGGCAATCTGCTCTGAGAATGCGACAATTTTTCGCAGCCTGCGTGCGATGCTCTCCGCTCCAACTAGGGCGATCACGAATCCAATAAGAAGCGCGATTCCGGAAGCCTCCAGCAACTGCATCCTCACGCTATAGACGGCCGCTCGTATCGATGCCAGCGGATACGCCAGGCGCACGGCCCCAAATGATGTGGGTGCGGCAACATAAAGGAACTGCACACCTAGGGTGTGGCTGGTGCGCCGGTTGCTTCCAATATCTCCGTGTTTTAGCGCTTCCACGAACTCGGGCCGGGTGGCGTGGTTTTCCATGCTCTCGCTGTCGGCCTGCGAGTCAGCCAGTACTTTGCCGGAACGATCAATAACCGTGGCCCGGGCCCGTGCATCGGCTGCGATCTCATTGGCCAATTGCTGGAAGGCGATCGCCGACGCCTCGCGGTTGGCACGAGCGGCAAACATTCGGACTTTATCTTCGAGTTCCTGCTGAAGTTGAGATTGCAGCGAAGACTCCCAGCTGCGCCTCACGAGTAGGTCCAGCGCCGCAGTCGAGACTCCAACCACGACGATCAGGAGCAGCAGGAGTTTGAGAAAAACCCGTTGTCTCACGAACGCGTCCGCCTGGATTCTGCATTCGGTACTCGGCCCTTAGCCATGAGTCAAATCCACGTTCCTTCCAACGTGGTCAGCCAGTGCCCAGTCCAAAATGCAAGGTGCTATTTACGCACTTCAAACATGTATCCAGCCCCGCGCACGGTGTGGATATGCCGTGGCCGTTCCGGATCATGTTCTATTTTCTCGCGTAAACGACGAATATACACGTCCACGATCCGCGGCGTGACGAAGGCCGTATCATGCCAGACGGCGTCGAGCAAGGCTTTGCGTGTGAAAACGCGGCCAGGATGGGTGGCAAGGAACTCAATCAGTCGGAATTCGGTCGCCGTGGTCACAACTTGTTCGCCTCTCGCCGTAACCCGCATGGCGGCGGTGTCGATCACCAGATCGCCAGTTTTTACAATTTCTTTCAGCGTCGGCGGTTCGAAGCGACGCAGCACCGCCTTCACCCGGGCGACAACTTCCTTAGGACTAAACGGCTTAGTGATGTAGTCATCCGCTCCAAGTTCGAACCCGCGCAGTCGGTCCGACTCCGCCGCGCGCGCGGTTACAAACACAATCGGAATGGAAGCTAATGCCGAGTTGTTCCGAATCGCTTTCGCAATATCAAGCCCGCTGTTCCCCGGCACCATGATGTCGAGGATCACCAGTGCCGGACGACGGGCATGCATTTCATCCAGCAGGCCGGCGCTGGTAGGAAACCAGGAAACGCCATAGCCGGAGGTCTGCAGATGATGCTTTACCAAACCTGCAATGTCGGGATCGTCTTCAAGAATGAATATGGTCGGGCTGACGGGTTGCGACATGTCGTCAGAGGCGCGAAGCTGTCTGCCCCGCGTGGTGTCGAACGTCGGCTCCTCGTATCCAGAAAATGACATCTTCGGCAATGTTTGTGGCATGGTCGGCTACTCGCTCCAGATTTCTGGCGATAGAAAGTGCATCCAGCGCCTGTGCGGCGCTGTCCGAACGTGTCTGCATGCAGTTTGAGAGATTGGCAAACGCCTCTTTGTTCATGCGGTCGACTTCGTCGTCCGCCTCGAGAACGCGTTTTGCGAGGTCGGCATCCCCCTCAATAAACGATTGCAGCGCATCTCGCACCATCTTCCGCACCTTCGCCGCCATCGCCGGAATGTCAACCGGGAGGTCTTTGGGATCATACTCGATCATGTGAATAACCCGTTGTGCGATGTTGACGGCTTGGTCGCCCACGCGTTCCAGGTCCGCATTGATTTTGATGACTGCCAGTATGAAACGAAGATCGATTGCCATTGGCTGCTGCATGGCCAGCAGATCGACCGCGAACTCATCGACCTCCCGCTCTGCCCGATTGATGGCTGGCTCATTGTTAAGCACGCGCTGGCACATAGCGATGTCGCGTTGCGAGTAAGCCTGGACAGCAAGGTCCACCGCCTGCTCTGCCATTCCGGCCATGGCGAGGATGCGGTGCTTGAGTTCTTCAAGTTCCTGGTGGAAGCGAATGCGCGTCATCCGAACCTGCCCGTAATATAGTCCTCCGTCCGCTTGTCCGAAGGATTGGTAAAGATCTTTTCGGTCTTGTCGAATTCCACCAAATTTCCCATCAGGAAGAAACCGGTGTATTCCGCGACTCGAGACGCCTGCTGCATATTATGCGTCACGATCACTATGGTCAGCTTCTGTTTCAGCTCAAAAATCAGATCTTCGATCTTGGCGGTTGAAATCGGGTCCAGGGCGGACGCGGGCTCGTCCATCAACATCACCTCTGGATTCACCGCCAGAGCCCTTGCAATACAAAGCCTTTGCTGTTGTCCGCCTGAAAGGCTGGCTCCGGATTTCTTCTTCAGCACGTCCTTCACTTCTTCCCACAGCGCGGCCTGCTGCAATGAGCGTTCCACGACCTCATCCAAGGTCTTCCGATTGCGGGTTCCGTTCAACTTCAGTCCGGCCGCCACGTTGTCATAGATTGACATGGTGGGGAATGGATTCGGCTTCTGGAATACCATTCCTACCTTTCGTCGCACGTCCACCGCTGGAACGCCATAAATGTCCATGCCCCCAATCGTTACTTCTCCGTCCGCCTTGGCCTCAGGGATCGTCTCGTGCATGCGGTTCAGGCAACGAACGAATGTCGACTTCCCGCATCCAGAAGGGCCAATCACGGCGGTGGCATGGTTCTGCTCCACGCTCATGTTGATGCCATGCAGGGCCTCGGCCTTGCCAAACCAGGCCTTCAGATTGCGTACCTCGACAGCGGTGGGCATAGCTACCGTGCTCCTCCCAGCATGCGCCGCAGGAATACAAACCGTACCAGGGTCGTGGTTCCAACGATCAGGGCCACCAGCACTAAAGCGCCCGCCCAGGCCTGCCGGTGCCACTCATCGTAGGGCGACAGCGCGTAGGTGTAGATCTGCAATGGCATGGCGGCGATCGGTTCTGTCGGCCTCAGATTCCAGAATTGATTGCCGAAGGCGGTGAACAGCAGAGGCGCCGTTTCTCCCGCCACCCGGGCAAAAGCTAGCATCACTCCGGTTACGATTCCCGCTCTCGCGGTGGGCAGAATGATCGACAAGGTGGTGCGCCACTGGGGAATGCCGAGCCCGAAAGCAGCTTCTCGAACCGCTTGCGGAACGAGCAAGAGCATTTCTTCGGTGGCGCGGCATACCGTAGGAATCATCATGATTGCTAACGCCACGCCTCCCGCAAAGGCGGAGAAGTGTCTCTGCTGCACAACAACCAAGCCCCAGGCCACCATTCCGATCACAATCGAGGGCACTCCGTTCAGGACGTCGGCAGTAAACCTCACCAGTCGCCCCAGTCGTCCGCGGCCGAATTCCGCCAGGTATACGCCTGCCCCAATACCGATGGGCACGCCTATACAACTTGCAATTGCCAGGATCATCATTGAGCCGAGGATCCCATTCGCCATTCCGCCGCCCTGTTCGCCGACAGGCTTTTGGATCTGGGTAAAGAATGCCCAGTTAACCGAGCCCGCGCCTCTCAAGACCAGGTAAGCGAAAATCGCAATCAACGCGGTAATTACGATCACCGACAGGCCAGCAGCTAGGCCGGTAAAAAACTTGTCCGTAATCTGCCGTCGTAACTGAACATAGCGGCTAGGCATGGGACCTCGTGGGGTTTCCGCGAGTTACCGTCCACACCATCAGCCCGGCAAGGATATTGACAACAATTGTGACCAGGAACAGCGCCAGGCCGACTTCCATGAGAGCGCTGCGGTAGAGATCATCGGGCGCTTCCGCGAACTCGTTAGCAATCACGCTGGCCATTGTGTATCCCGGGGCAAGCAGAGATTTCACAATCTGCGGGTTGTTGCCGATCACCATGGTTACGGCAATGGTTTCGCCCAAAGCACGTCCCAGTCCCAGGATGATCGCGCCGACAATCCCGGCGCGGGCATTGCGCAGCACCGCAACCCGAATCATCTCCCATCTTGTCGCCCCTAAGGCGAGCGCCGCCTCCCGCTGATGCTGTGGGACGACCGACAGTACCTCGCGGGTGATTGAGGAAATGATCGGAATGATCATGATCGCCAGCACCGTGCCAGCCGTAAGCATCCCGACGCCATAAGGCGGTCCTTCAAACAATCCTGTCCAGCCCAGATAGTTCATGCACCAGGGCTGGATATACACCCTGAAAAGAGGCACCAGGATGAACATCGCCCAGAGTCCATAGATGACGCTGGGGATTGCTGCCAGCAATTCGGTGGCATAGCCAATCGGCTTGCGCAGGGCCTGGGGACACATCTCGGTCACGAATACAGCCACGGCGACGGCCAGCGGGACGGCAATGATCAGCGCAATCAGCGAGGAAACTAGGGTTCCGTAGATGAAGGGAACAGCGCCGTACTCGCCAGAGACCGGATCCCAAGCGCTGGTTACGAAGAAATGCAAGCCGAAGGCGTGCCAAGCCATTGCCGAGCGTTGCAACAACTCGATGACGATCAGCCCGACGATCGCCAGAACAGACAGGGCCGCCAACAGCATCAGTCCCCGGAAGCCGTTGTCCAGGTTAAACACAGAGCGTTGCCAGGCTGGAGCCTTGCGGGTACTGGTCACCAGCGAGATCTCGGGTGTTTCCGATGTTTCCATCTTCGTGTCCGGAGGGTCGAAGCCTCTCGCTGTTCCCGGTCCTGAAAACTGCCTCTCAGGGAGTGCTCCCATTCCGTTCCTGCCTCGTACGGCTTGCACACCATCCCTGTGCAGGCCAGAATGCCAAATCTCACGGTATCAACAGCGTGTTAAAGGATGATGAAAAGGCCTGATGTGCCGCTGGGGGCATAGCAAGCACATCAGGCAGAGGGAACTAGCGAATGTTTTTAAGAGCAGCCTTCTCCATCTCCTTCACGGAATCTGGAAGGGGCGCATAGCTAAGCTGCACGGTCATCGACTGTCCTTCATTCAACATCCACTCAAGGAAATCGGTGACGATCTTGCCCTTGTTCTGGTCCTTCCACTGTGTCGGGATCAAGAGGTAAGTGAAGGTGGAGATCGGATACGCCTCTTTCCCGGTGGCGTTGGTGATGGAGACCCTGAAATCATTGGGTCCCGGCATCTTCGCGCCCGCGGCCGCTGCTGTGGTTGATTCCAAACTTGCCTTGATGAAGTTGCCGGCAGCATTCTTGACCGGACCGTAGGTGATTTTATTCTGCAGTGCGTAGATCAGCTCGACATATCCAATCGCACCATCCATGCCGCGAATCATGCCGGCTACGCCTTCGTTACCCTTGGCACCCATTCCCACCGGCCAGCTCACCGACGTGTTGCTACCCACTCGGCCTTTCCAATCCGAACTAACCTTCGAGAGATAGTCGGTAAACACGAACGTCGTACCGCTACCATCAGATCGATGCACCACAACGATGCTTTTGTCAGGGAGGCTCACACCGGGGTTTGCGGCGGCGATCGCCTTGTCATTCCATTTATTGATGGCGCCGAGATAAATCCCTGCCAGAATCTCCGGGGTGAACTTGATCTCCGCCTTCACTTCGGGAACGTTGTAGGCCGGCACCACGGAACCCAAAACCGTGGGCAGTTGCAGGAACGGCATCGGCATTTGCTTCACTTTCGTATCATCGAGAGGCATGTCGCTGGCGCCGAAGTCCACGGTTCCCGCCTTCAATTGCGCAATACCTCCACCGCTGCCAATCGATTGATAGTTGATCTCGACTTCAGGATGCATCTGGTGGTAGGTACTAAACCACTTGGAATAAATCGGGTTAGGGAAGGTGGCTCCCGCTGCGTTCAACTTCGTCTGCGCCGCGGAGGGAAGTGCTACGGCCAGCAACGCGATAAGGGGAAGGATCCTCTTCAAGTTGTCATCTCCTGAGCTAGATGGATTCTCAACTTTAGATTTAAGCGGCGCAGTGGTTAAAGGACGATGAATACGTGATTAACAGTTCGGAAAATCGACGGGTCCCGATGGTGGAAAGTCTGCCAACCCGCATGCCCCTTCGACGGGACTGCGCTCGGTTCGAAAGAGTTAGACTGACACTTCGCCGGGCGTGAGGGAGCTTCATGCGATTGATAATGAATCATGGGTATCGAATTGTTGCAACTGCTGTTATGAGCCTGGGGCTGCTGCCTTGTACAGCCTCCCAGAACCCACCCTCGAGCTCCACCACGCCTTCGACACCCGGCGCTGCAGCCATCCAGCCTTCCGAAATTATCGAATTCCTGAGCCGCACGATTGCCTGGTATCGGCAACGGGTTGTCGAACAGCAGATTGCAACCGAACCGGCGGATCTTACCTACATTGAGGAAAATCGCAGAGTCGCCGATCAGCTGCTGCAACTCGCCTTCGAGTATGCGCGTGCTCAGGCGCAACTTCTGTCCAAACCAACGAAGACTCAGGCCCAAGCTCAGGCCCCAATTTCCGACCAGTATCTGCGCCTGGCGCAGGGCGCAGCCAAAGCGGACCAGGACCTGCAGGGAACTCAGAAGGAACTCGAGGACGCACGGCAGAAGCTCCTAAAGTCCACATCTGCGAGCCGCAAGCTTCTCGAGTCGCAGGTTGCGGAGTTAGAAAGCGAGATCAATCTGATTCAAGCGCGTCGTGATGCCCTCAACGGCATGTTGGAATTCGTCGCCAGTAGTAACAGCGGCACCGGCAGCGCAGGCTTGCGGGCACAGATTGAGGAGCTGGCACGCTCCGTGCCTTCATCGCTCAGCCATCCCCAGGGCACCGGTCAAGCGGCAACGACTCCCGAGCCGTCTTCCTCCTCCAACAACGCAGTAGCCAAGAAAGTCCAACCATCAGGAATCTGGGGGCTATCAGCCGACCTCATTCGTTTGTCCGCAAAGCGGCACACTTTGGGAGACGAAGCCTATTCGACCGGCGAGCTTGCCAAGGACCTCAAGGCTTTTCGCAAACCTATCCTGGACAATCTCCGCGACTTGATCCACCAGGGCGATCAACTATTCAGTGCCGCTGACACGGCCGGCGTGGCCGAACTGGGGCAACAACGGCAACAGATCGATGCTTTGACCTCACAATTCAAGCAAGCCTCGGGCCTCCTGCTGCCCTTGAGTAAGATCGGCGTGTTGCTCGATGTCTATCAGCGCAGCCTGAACAATTGGAGCGAGAACGTACGCGACCAGTGGCATGAAGAACTTCGCCTGCTTCTTCTTCGCCTGGGCGTTTTGTGCACACTCATCGCAATCGTGCTTGCTGTCGGCGAAATTTGGCGCCGCACCACGTTCCGCTACGTGCACGACTCCCGCCGCCGCTATCAGTTCTTGCTGTTGCGTCGGGTGCTGATGTGGATCGCGATCGTTCTGATTGTCGTGTTTGCATTCGCGACCCAATTGGGGTCTGCGGTCACCTTCGCTGGTCTGATCACGGCCGGGGTTGCCGTCGCATTACAGAACGTCATCGTTTCGGTAGTAGCGTATTTCTTCTTGATCGGGAAGTATGGGATTCGCGTCGGGGACCGCGTGCAAATCGCGGGCGTAACAGGCGAAGTGGTTGACATTGGCTTGGTTCGCATCCATGTGATGGAACTCGCTGGCCCGGGAGATTCGCAGCCCACCGGGCGCGTGGTTGCTCTTTCGAACTCGATTGTGTTCCAGCCCACCGCAGGTCTGTTTAAACAAATACCGGGAACGAATTTCCTGTGGCACGAGCTGAAACTCACGCTATCGCCCGATACCGATTACCATGCTGCCAAAGAACGCATTTCCCAAGCGGTCGATGATGCCCTCAGCGAGTATCGCGATAGCATTGAAGCCCAACGCCGCTCCATGGAAGTAAGCCTGACCACAATCTCTTCCGCCGACCTGAAGCCGAAAATTCGTCTGCACTACATCGCCTCGGGGATTGAAGCCGACATTCGTTACCCGGTGCCTCTTGACCAGGCGAGCGAGATGGACGATCGCCTCATGCGCGAAGTCATGGCGGCTCTCACCCGGGAGCCGCGCCTGAAGCTGCTAAGCGCCGAAATGCCCACTGCCAAGGTTGCAGATTAGCTCGCCGAGAGAGGGGAGCAATTCAGTGGGAGGGCAGGGCGCAGGTTTGAAGATGTTCTGGTTGCGGATGGTCGACGGCTTATCTCAGCAGTCCCACCGAGCGGCTGGCATACTCGAGCACCCGGTTCGGGAGAACGCCAAGATAGATGGTCAAAGCAAGGCTCAAAGTGAGCGCAAAACCCAGCCCGGCCGGAATCGGGGTTACCGGCACCGCCTCACGAGGTTCCCGCATGTACATCACAACGATGATTCGCAGGTAGTAATAGGCTGCCACCGCGCTGTTCAGCAGGCCCACAATCACCAAGCCAACCAGCCGCGACTGTAACGCCGCGCTGAACACATAGAACTTCGCAAAGAACCCACCGAACATGGGGATGCCAATTAACGAGAGCAGGAACATGGTAAACACTGCCGCGAGCAGGGGAGAGCGCTTGCCGAGGCCAGCGTAATCTTCGATGATGACGTAACGCTCACCGTGACTGGCGAAATGTCCGACAACCGCAAAAGCTCCTACATTCATCACGGCATAAGACGCCGCGTAGAACATGGCAGCCGGGATCCCGTTCTCCGGCAGGCTCGCAAACGCTACCAACAAATATCCCGCGTGCGCAATCGAGGAATAGGCGAGTAGCCGCTTCACATTATCTTGTATGAGCGCCGCAATATTGCCGATGGTCATCGAGAGTGCCGCCGCCATCCAGATCAGCACGAGGCGCCCGGGAGCGTGCGCCTGGAACATGACGCGAAGAAGAACAGCGAAAACGGCTGCTTTGGGCGCGGTTGACATGAACGCCACGACCGGCGAAGGCGCGCCTTCGTACACATCCGGTGTCCAGATATGGAACGGTGCGGCCGCTACCTTGAACCCCAAGCCGACAAACATTAGCCCGACCCCAAGATACGCCAGCAAAGGCCCATGCCCGCTGATCTCAAACTGCGCCATCGAATCGGCAATGACTGAAATGCTGGTCGATCCCGTTGCCCCATACATCATGGCCACGCCGTAAAGAAAGAATGACGTAGCAAAGGACCCGAGCAGAAAATACTTTACCGACGACTCAGCACTGATTGCCGACCGCCTCCGGAATCCCGCCAGGATGTAAGTTGCGATCGATGAAATTTCTAGCGCGATGAAGATCAGTACCAGTTCGACGGCGGATGACATCAGGTCCATGCCAACGGCTGCAAACAGCAGCAACCCGTAGTACTCGCCCGCGCGAATCTGCTGCACCTCCATATACTCGTAGGACGCGAGGATGACCAAAATCGTGACCACCGCAACGACAAAGTGGAAAAAGATGCTAAATGCATCAATCTTCACCATGTTCCAGAAGGCAAAGCCGGCGAAGCCGGTGTGCGCCAGGTAATGTCCTTGAAACACCGTCGCGGCCAAAGCAAGCACGCCGCCAACTAAAGCGATTCCGCCGAGAGTGCGCTGGCTTCGGCGCTCGTCCATAACCGGATCGAGCATCATGATCAACAGTCCAAAAATCGAAAGGACGATCTCAGGAAGAATGCTGACGTAGTCGGGGCCTTGGGGGATCGGGTTCATGGCTTGAAGAGCGAGCATCACTGGCGCACCACCTTGCTGGCCAGTTCGGGTGCGGGCCGAGCGCGCTCGCCCGTGATGCTGATGTTTTTCTCAGGATTCGACGAGAGGATGTTGTGGACCGCGCGATCGATTCCATTCAGCCAAAGCATCGGAGCTACGCCCATGGCGAGCGCCATCACGACCGTGGGCCACAACGCTGTCTTCTCTCGCAGATTCAGGTCCGGAAGCCGGTTGTTCTCTTCGTGTTTCACTTGGCCGAAGAAAACCCGTTGATACATCCACAGCAGATAACACGCGCTCCAGATCACGCCGGTTGCACCCACGATTCCCCACCACGTCTTTGCCTGAAAAGCTCCGCTCAGGGCGAGGAATTCACCAATGAACCCATTCAGCAGCGGTAGTCCGACCGAAGCTAGCAAGACGACCAGGAAGAACCTCGCATAAGCCGGCATGGGAGTCGCCAGCCCGCCGAACTCCGAGATTTCATAGGTATGGCGCCTCTCATAGAGGATTCCCGCCAGCATGAAGAGGCCCCCGGTCGAAATCCCGTGCGCCAGCATGATAAACATTGCGCCGTTTAGTCCCGCCTGGGTAAAGCTGAACACTCCTAAAACCACAAAACCCAAGTGGCTGATGGAGGAGTACGCGATCAGCTTCTTCATGTTCGGCTGCACCATTGCCACCAGCGCGCCATAGACAATTCCAATCAGCGCCAGCACCGCAATCCATGGGGCGTTCGATCGCGACTGCTCGGGGAACAAGCCGAGATTGAAACGAAGCATTCCGTAGGTACCCATCTTCAGCAGCACGCCGGCCAGGAGTACGGAGCCGGCCGTCGGAGCTTCCACGTGCGCGTCCGGAAGCCAGGTGTGAAAAGGAAAGAGCGGAACCTTAACCGCGAAGGCGACAAAGAACCCCAGGAAGAGCAGCAGAGGAGCATTGCCAACATAGTCGGGTACGGATCCGTTGTGCAACGCGTTCTGTAGAACCACGAAGTCAAAGCTCCCCGTCTTCGCGTACAACCAAAGAATGCCCGCCAGCATGAACACCGAAGCGATCATGGTGTACAGGAAGAATTTGACCGCGGCATACACGCGACGTCCGTGCCCGTAAGTTCCGATCAGCAGCGCCATCGGAACCAGCGTTGCTTCCCAGAAGAAATAGAAGAGGAACAGATCGAGGGCGACGAATACTCCGATCAGGGCGGTTTCGAGAACGAGCAGCAGAATGAAGAATTCTTTCACCCGCTCGTGAATTGAGGTCCACGAAATCAGCACGCAAAGCGGCGTGAGGAACGTGGTCAGCAACACAAGCCACAGGGAAATTCCATCAATTCCCATGTGGTAGTGGATATTTGGCCGGCTGATCCAGAGAACGTTTTGGTCGAACTGAAATCCCATCTGGTCACGATGAAAGTGGGCTGGCAAATGCAGTGATGCGATGAATGCGATGAACGACACGAGCAACGCAAACCAGCGAATCTCGCGGTCACGGCGTGGCGCCAGCATCAAGAGAAGTCCGCCAATTGCGGGGGTGAACGTTATGAGCGTCAATATGTGTTGATCGAGCCAGTTCATCTCGTACCCATCCAGACCATGTAGGCCAACACGCACGCCGCACCGATTGCGATCCATCCCGCGTACGACCGCAGATTCCCGGACTGCATGTGGCGAACTTCGTCAGATAATTCGCGTGCTCCGGCCGCCCCGCCGTTCAGTGTGCCATCAATGACGGTCTGATCCACTCCGCGCCAGAACACCAGGGTCGAAATCGCGACCAAGGGTTTGACGAAAATCGCCGCGTACATCTCATCCACCCAATATTTGTTCGCGACCGCGCTATACAGGCCATGGATAGAGCTCGCAATCCGTTCCGGCAAATGTGGCTTTCTGTGGTATAGGAGATACGCCAGGAAGAAGCCCAACGCTGCGGCGGCCACGGAAATAGCCATGAGTGTGGTTTCAAGTTCCGTGCCTTCTGCGACTCTGGGTGTTGCCGCGCGGCCTCCAAAGGTGGTGGCCGCAGTTTCGCTCAAATGGAAAACGGGCTCGAGAAAGTTTGCGAACCGATTATGAATTCCGATCCATCCGCCGGCGAAAGAAAGCACGGCAAGGATCACGAGAGGGATCAGCATTAACTTTGGACTCTCATGAATTGCTCCGTGTCCATGGCCATGCGTCGCGGACGCTCCGGCTTGCGCATCATGCGAGTCATGCGCGGCATGCTGAGCGTGTGGGGAAGCCGCTCCACGATAGTCTCCAAAGAAAGTCATGAACCACAGCCGGAACATGTAGAAGGAGGTGATAAAGGCGGTAACCAGTCCTACCAGCCAGTACACCCAGTTCGCTTCGTAAGACCGCCACAATATTTCGTCCTTGCTGAAAAAGCCTGCCAGGGGTGGAATTCCGGCGATGGCAAACGTAGCCACCGTCATCGTCCAGAATGTCCAGGGAATTTGCTTGCGCAAGCCCCCCATTTTGCGCATGTCCTGCTCGCCGCCGATCGCGTGAATCACGGAACCAGCCGCCAGGAACAGTAGGCCCTTGAAAAACGCGTGCGTCATCAGGTGAAAGATGCCGGCCGAAAACGCCGCCACGCCGCAGGCCAGAAACATGTATCCAAGCTGGGAGATGGTGGAGTAGGCCAGCACCTTCTTGATATCGGTCTGCGCAATGCCGATGGTCGCGGCAAAGAATGCCGTGAGGACTCCAATAATTGCGACCACCATCAACGCGCTTGGCGCATGCTCGAAGATCACATGCGAGCGTGCGACCATGTACACGCCGGCGGTCACCATGGTCGCCGCGTGAATCAGCGCGGAAACCGGAGTCGGGCCCTCCATGGCGTCCGGCAGCCAGACATAGAGCGGAATCTGTGCTGACTTGCCGCAGGCGCCGACCATCAGGAGCAAGGCAATCGCGGTAAGGAATCCAGTGCCGGAGGTCTCGGGAGAGTACGGTTTCACCGCCTCGAACACCTTGCCGAAATCCAAAGTTCCGAAGTGCTGAATGATCAGGAAGAGTGCGATGAGGAACCCGAAATCGCCGATGCGGTTAACGATGAATGCTTTCTTGCCTGCCGATGCGGCGGAATCTCGCGTGAAATAGAATCCGATCAACAAGTAGGACGCAAGGCCCACTCCTTCCCACCCGACAAACATCAAAAGGTAGTTACTGGCCAGTACCAGGGTGAGCATGAAGAACATGAACAGGTTCAGGTAGGAGAAGAAACGATAGAATCCGCCTTCCTCCCACATGTATCCGACGGAATAGATATGGATAAGGAAGCCGACGCCGGTGACAACCAGCAGCATCACCATGGCAAGCTGGTCGAGCGCGAAAGCGTAGTCAGCTTGAAAGCTTCCGGATCTCAACCAGGTGGCAACGGTCTCGACGTAGGGCATCGTCTGGAGGGAAGAGAATCTTGATGCCACCCACAATGCCCATGCGAATGCTGCCCCGCAGAAGGTCAGCGCGACGGTTGCTACCGTGCTCCGGGAGAAACGCTTCCCGAGTAGGCCGTTGATAGCGGCACCGGCCAGCGGTAGCAACGGGATGATCCAGAGGTGAAGGTTCTCGGTCATAGTTTGAGTAGGTTCACCTGGTCGATATTCAATGTCCCACGCGTGCGGAACACCGCAATGATGATGGCCAGCCCGACGGCAGCCTCCGCGGCGGCGACGACCATGACGAAAAAGACGAACACCTGTCCGCTCAGGGCGAGCCTGTGATGGAGCATTCCCCATTTCGCTGCGAACGCGACAAACGACAGGTTCACACCATTGAGCATGAGCTCAATCGACATGAAGATGGTGATGATGTTGCGCTTTATCAGGAATCCCGCCATCCCGCAGGTGAACAGGACTGCGCTCAGCACCAGGTAGTAGGAAAGGGGAACCAATCAGCCCTCCCTCTTCGATTCCTGCACGGACTCAGGCCGGGCAGCGAGCACGACTGCACCCATGATCGCGATCAAGACCAGAATCGACGTGACCTCGAAGGGAAGCAGGAACTCATGAAAAAGCAGTTGCGCGATCTCCCTCGGATAACCTGGAAGAGCGCCGATGGCGATTTCTCCGCCACCCGAATGTCTCAGCACCACCCAGCAAACGAGAACCGCGCCTGTCAGTAAACCCGGGATCCCAAGCAACCAAGCGACTGTGCTTCCGCTGGTATGTTCTTCCTCGCCGGCGTTGAGCAGCATGATGACGAAGACGAACAGCACCATGATGGCGCCGGCATAAACGATCACCTGAACGGCTGCGACGAATTCTGCGCCCAGCAGCAAGTATTCCACTGCGAGCGACGCCATCACCACCACCAGCGAAAGCGCACTGTTGATGGGATGCTTCTGCAACAGCAGGTTTACCGCACCCGCCACGCAGATCAGGCCAAACACCGAAAATAGGACGAGATGCAACATGATTATGGTTTCCCGTTAACGGCTCTCAAAGTCCCAGGTCCCTTCCCGGGATTTGCTGAGAGCTGACGGGAACTTGGAACTGATAACTAGGAACTTACTTCAATGCCACTACCAATGCCGTGATCACCAAATTCGCTATCGCGATTGGCAACAAGAATTTCCAACCAAACGCCATCAACTGATCGTACCGGAAACGCGGCAACGTCCCACGAACCCATATATAGATAAAGAGGAACACGAAAATGCGTAGCGCGAACCAGAACACGGGCAGGATTGCCTGCAGCCAGTCCGGGCCAAACACCGGTCCCCGCCATCCGCCCAAGAACAGCAGCGACGCCAGGCATGCGACGGTGATCATGTTCGAGTACTCAGCCATGAAGAACATGGCAAATTTCATCGCACTGTACTCGGTGTGATAGCCGGCCACCAGCTCGGTCTCGGCTTCGGGCAGGTCAAACGGTATGCGGTTGGTTTCCGCATAAGCAGCCGTCAAATAAATGAAGAAACCGACAATCTGTCCGCCGCGGAAAATGAACCAGTTGGGAATGAATCCCCAGAAGTGTCCTGCTTGCGCATCCACGATTCCCCGCAAGCTGAAGGTTCCCGCCAGAATCAAAACTCCGACGAGCGACAGTCCGAGGGCAATTTCGTAACTGACCATCTGTGCGCTGGCACGCAATCCACCCAGCAGGGAATACTTGCTGTTCGATGACCATCCCGAGAGGGCCACGCCATACACGCCGAGCGACGTGATCCCGAGTACCACCAACAGCCCAATATTGACGTCGGTAATCTGCAGCGGAATTTCGTGACCAAAGACCTGCACCGAATTACCAAAAGGAATCACGGCAATCGACGTGATGGCAAAGATCACCGCAATCATGGGAGCTGCGATGTACAGCGGTTTGTACACGTGCGGCGGCGTCAGGTCTTCTTTAAACAAGAACTTGATTCCATCCGCGGCAGGCTGCAGCAGTCCAAACGGCCCGACCCGTGTGGGTCCCCAACGGTTCTGCATGTGTCCGACCACCTTGCGCTCCAGCCAAACGGTGTAGGCGACCGCGGTCAGGAGCACAAAGATGACCAGTACAACCTTAATTAGCGAAACAAGGATGAAGAAAGTTAGGCTCAAGTCAGTTCTCAGTTGTCGGTGCCACGTTCTTCTGCAATTTCGCGGCGGTTGAAGCTTCTGGTAGTGCAGGGTGCAGCAGATCGCTCGATCCCCATGCGACTACGAGCCGCTAGCCACTTCGTTTCAGTCCACCGGCACTTCTGCCGGTTCAAGATTCTTGTTTTCGATAACAGAATTCAAGACGGCCGAGTACCGTCCCAGCGTACCCGAGCTGAACAGATTGTTGTTTGCCGGCGCGAGAAGTCCGGGATCCTGAGCTACCCCCGTTCCCATCACCTCAATCGCAGTGTGCTGATCGTTACCCGCTGCCAGATCGATTCGCGAAACCTCATATCCCAGCACTAGCCGCTGAATTTCATCCAGGGTCGCCATGGGATCGAACGGATTCATCTTCGGCTCGAGCCCATGCGCCTCAAGCCAAACGCTGTGCTGATCCGCCTCACCCGACTGGGCGCCGCGAGATTGCCCCATGTCGGCACGAACGCCGTGCCCAAACGGGACAAGTTTATGAACATCGAATCCCATCGCATCCGCTATGCGAACAATCATCTCGAAGTCGGGTTTGGTCGTGGTCACCTCGCCAGCCTTCTTCACAATCTGAATGTCGCCGCAGGTGTTGGTGAATGTTCCGGATTTCTCGTAGGAATTTGCCGCGGGAAGGACGACATCGGCGAGCGCAGCAGTTTCCGTCAAGAACATGTCCTGAACCACGACAAACGTGTTCTTGAGAGCCGAGGGGTCAACGCCCAGCCGGCCGATGGGATTTGCCCCCACTACGTAGAGTCCCTGGAGCGATCCTGACCGGGCAGCCTCCACCATCTGAGGAATCGCCATCCCCGGCTGAGCCGGAATCACGCCCCACTCCTTGAACCTACCCGCGTCGGAGAGGGGGAAATAGCCTGGAAGCAGATCGGGATAGAGTCCCATGTCCGCTGCCCCTCGCGAGTTCGAATAGTCCGCGAGGCAAATCAACTTTGCTCCGGGAAGGCTGGCAGCAAACTTGACAAGCGCGTGCACGCCGGCCCCTCTCAATTCAGATCCAAAGGCAATTACAAGCCCCTGCTCGGTACGGAGCTTTTCTCCCAGGGCGCCAAGCCCTGATGAAACCAACTCGCTGTATTGGCCGGCCGCGACTCGCGCCACCGCAACCGCCTGCCGGCTCAGCTTGATGTCGCGGTCGGTGACCACATACAACCGCGCCTTGTTGAGGCGAACGTTCTGGCGAATCTGCCAGGCGAGCAGCGGATGTTGGTTCGTCGGGTCGTTTCCAATCAGCAGGATCGCTGGCGCAGATGCCACCTCGCGCATGCTGGCGGTCAGTTTGGACTTGCCATGCACGGCGGAAGCAAAGGCGGGGAGATCGGCCGTCCGCTGGTGGTCCACATTGTTCGTCCCCAGCACCACGCGCGCGAACTTCTGCAGCACATAGTTCTCTTCATTGGTGGTGCGGGTTGAGCCGATGACGCCAATCGCCCGGCCACCCTCGCGATCACAGATGTCCTTAAATTTCTTGCCCACCAGTTCGAACGCCTCTTCCCAGGTCGCGCTAACCAACCGTTCGCCTTTCTTCACCAGTGGCTGCATCAGTCGATCTTCGTGCTTGGCGAAGTCGAAGGCGTAGCGTCCCTTAATGCAGAGGAAGTCCCCGTTGATGCCGCTCTTGTCGCGATTGTCTCCGCGAACGATTTCCATTCCGGTGTCGGAGCGGCGCACCCCTAATGTCGTCTTGCAGCCATCCCCACAGTGGGTGCAGGTCGTGCCGACGTGGTTCATCTCCCACGGGCGGGTCTTGTAGCGATAGGCGCCCGAGGTTAGCGCGCCGACGGGGCATATGTCGATGCACATGCCGCACTCTTCGCACTCCAGGTGATCGCCAAAGTTCGGGACGATCGTTGAACTCGACCCACGGTTTTCGATCCCTAGCGCCCAAACGTCCATGCCCTCGCCACAGGCGCGCACGCAGCGGTAGCAGAGAATACAGCGCGGACGATCGAAGTAAACCACCGGCGACCACTGTTGTTCGTCGCGATGGTTTTTGATGTCGATGAACTTCGATTCGGCAGCACCGTAGGAGAACGTCATGTCCTGGAGTTCGCACTCGCCACCCGCGTCGCACACTGGGCAATCCAGTGGATGGTTTCCGAGCAGCAGTTCGATCATGCTCTTGCGCGCCTGTCGGATCTCGTCGCTGTCGGTTGTCACCACCATGCCTTCGGTGATCCCAGTCGTGCATGCCGTTTGCAGCTTCGGCATTTTCTCAATCCGCACCAAACACATGCGGCACGCGCCCTGCAGCGACAGGTTGGGGTAGTAGCAGAACGATGGAACCTCGATGCCGACGGTCTTGCAGGCCTCGATCAGCAAGCTGCCCGCTGGCGCCGAGACCACCTTGCCGTCGACCGTAATGTTTACGAGTTTGGGAGCTTCAGCCATCTAGACCCTGTCTTGAACCTCATCCGACTTGCTCTGCGTTTCCTCTATACCTTCTTTAACTTCCCGTTGGCTGCGGTTTTTAGCCTTTTGCGGGCGCGTCTAAGCGAATACCGGCAGCCTTACCACCGCGCCAGCCTTCTCAAACGGACAAGGCCGTCCCTCCAAGTGATCCTCAAATTCTTTTCGGAACTTCTTCACAATCGAAATCGTCGGCAACGCCGCTGCATCGCCTAGGGGGCAGAACGTACGTCCCAGCATGTTCTCAGACAAGTACAGAATATTATCGATGTCCTTCTTGATCCCGCCGCCCGCATGAAACCGAAGCAGAGTCTTCTTCAGCCAGTCGGTGCCTTCGCGGCACGGGATGCACCATCCGCAGCTTTCGTGCTGGTAAAACTTCATGATGCGCAGCGCGAACTTTACCATGCAGGTGCTGTCGTCGACGACAACCAGTCCTCCCGATCCCAGCATGCTGCCGATCTTCATCAAGGAATCGAAATCCATCGGGACATCGATTTCGCTTTCCGTCAGTAGGGGGCAACTGGAGCCGCCTGGAACCACCGCCTTCAGCTTGCGCCCGTTGGGAATTCCGCCGCCGACGTCATAGATCATCTTCCGCAGGTTGTAACCCATCGGCAATTCGTAAACCCCGGGTTTATTGAGATGTCCGCCCAGGCAGAACAGCCGCGTACCGCCATTTTTGGGCGTGCCCAGGTTCGCGAACCATTCTGCGCCCCCCAGAACAATGTGAGGGACGCTGGCGAGGGTCTCGGCGTTGTTGATGACCGTCGGTCCGCCCCACAGTCCCACGACAGCAGGGAAGGGAGGTCGAATTCTCGGCACTCCGCGCTTGCCCTCGAGCGACTCCATGAGCGCCGACTCCTCGCCGACCTCGTATGCTCCCGCGCCGCCGTGCCAGTAAACTTCGAAATCGCGTCCGCTGCCAAAGATGTTCTTGCCGAGGAAACCCTTCCTGTAGGCGTCGGCGATGGCCTTCTGCATGATTTCCGAGAGGTACCGGTACTCACCGCGGATGTAAATGTAACCTGACGCCGCGCCCACCGCGAGCCCGGCAATCATTACGCCCTCAATCACGGCATGGGGGTCATGCTCAAAGATCAGCCGGTCCTTGCAGGTGCCGGGTTCGCTCTCGTCGCCGTTGCACAGAATGTATTTTGGTTTGGCAGAAGTTTTCGGAACGAAGGACCACTTCAGTCCGGTGTTAAATCCGGCGCCGCCACGACCTCGCAGCCCCGAGTTTTTAACCTCATTAATGATTGCGTCCGGCTGCATCCCAAGCGCCTTTTGGACGGCTTTGTAGCCGTCGAGCTCGAGATAGCGGTCGATATTCGTTGCGCCTTGTCCAAAGCGCTTTGAAACTACACGTACCTCGTCGGGATGGGAAACCAAGTCAGCCATGTAATTGAATCATTGAACCATTGAGCCGTTGAGTCATTGCATCTTGTCCTTGATTGGGCCACCCAAGCGCATTTGGCTGCAGTGGCCAAGGATGCAATGAGCCGAGACCTCACGGATTCAAGTTAATGTGTACTTTTCTTCCTGTATTCGTCCAGAACCTTGTCGAGCTTCTCCGGGGTTAGGTTTTCGTGAAAGTCGTAATTCACCTGAATTGCTGGCGCCCAGCTGCAAGCGCCAATGCACTCCACTTCTTCGAGCGAGAATACGCCATCCGGCGTCGTGCCTTTATGACCGATCGCGAGTTTCTCCTCGCAATGCTCCAGGAGTTCCTCGCCGCCCCGCAAAAGGCAAGCGATGTTGGTGCACACCTGCACGTTAAATTTTCCCCGCGGCTTCGTAGTCAGCATCGAGTAGTAACTGATCACGTTGCGAACATCGAGCTCGGTCAACCCCAGGCGGCCGGCGATTTCGGCGATAACCTCGTCGGACAGAAATCCAACCTCATCCTGCGCGAAAAGCAGCGTGGGCACAAGCACGGAGCGCTTGGTCGGATAATGCGTGAGCATCTCGGTGAAGCGCGTCTCGAATTGGTCTGAAAATCTCATCGGGGTCGACCGACGACTATCGGTCAATTTCTCCCAGCACAATGTCAATGCTTCCGATGGCCGCCACAACGTCCGCGATCAAGCGCCCTTCGCACATGGTCGGCAGCGTCTGCATGTTCGCCAGGCAAGCCGAGCGCATATGCACACGATAGGGCTTCGAGGATCCGTCGCTCACGACGTAATACCCCATCTCGCCGCGAGGTGATTCGACGGCCATGTAGACCTCGCCTTCGGGAACCTGAAAACCTTCGGTGATGATCTTGAAATGGTAGATGAGCGACTCCATCTCCGTCTTCATCTTCTCGCGATCCGGCAGGACCACCTTGGGCGCATTTGCCTTTACCGGTCCCGACGGCAATCCATCTAGCGCCTGCTTAACAATTCCGATCGACTCGCGCAATTCAGCCACCCGGCACATGTAGCGGTCGAACACGTCGCCTTCTTTGCCAAGCGGCACTTCGAACTTGAAGTTCTCGTATCCCGTGTATGGCATGTCGCGCCGCAGATCGATATCAATCCCGCTGCCGCGCAAGGTCGGTCCACTTGCGCCCAGTGCAATCGCGTCTTCCGCAGAAATCTTCGCAACACCTTTCGTGCGCATTTGCCAGATTGGATTCCCAGTTAGAAGTCCTTCATATTGATCAACGCGGGAAGGGAAGCGGTCGGCGAATTTCCGCAGACGATCAAAGAATCCTAGCGGCGGCTCTAGCGCGATGCCCCCAATGCGGAAGTACGAGGTCATCATGCGCTGCCCGCTGATTGCTTCGAACAAACGCAAGATGTCTTCGCGCTCCCGGAAGCAATAGAGAAAGACCGTCATCGCGCCGATGTCCATGGCATGTGTGCCCAGCCACACCAGGTGCGAGTTAATGCGGGTCAATTCATTCATCATCACCCGAATCCACTGCGCGCGCGGTGGGATCTCCAACCCAAGCAATTTTTCAACCGCCAGCACATAGCAGAGATTGTTGGTCATCGGGCAGAGATAATCGATACGGTCGGTGAGCGGCACCACCTGCTGATAGAACTTCGCCTCGCAGGTCTTCTCGATCCCGGTGTGCAGGAAGCCGATGTCCGGCATCATGCGGACCACTGTCTCGCCGTCAATCTCGAGCAGCACGCGCAACACTCCGTGCGTAGACGGGTGCTGCGGTCCCATGTTCAGGATCATGGTCTTGTCCTGACCGGGCTCAAGCACTGGAGTGGGCGTCAGATGTGCCATTCTTTGCTTTTCTTCTTGTGTCGTTTGCGAACTTAACTACCGATATCCCTCAACCGGATAATCTTTTCTCAACGGATGGCCTTCCCAGTCCTCCGGCATCAACAAGCGCCTTAAGTAAGGATGGCCGGTGAACCGAATTCCAAACAGGTCGAAAACTTCGCGCTCAAAATAGTTGGCTCCCGGCCAGACCGACGTGACCGACTCAAGCGCCGGCGCATCACCGTTCAGTTTCACCTTCAGCCGCACGCGCTCTTTCTTGGGTATCGAAAACAGGTGATAAACCACGTGGAAACGCGGCTCTGACGGATACCAATCAACACAGGTGATATCAGACAAATAGTTGAACGGACAGGCGGGATCGTCCCGCAGCAGGGCGCAAGCTTCCCGGATCGCCGACCGCTCGACATAGAGCGTCATCTCGTCGCGATCGAACTTCACCCCCTCCACCGCCTTGGGATTCCACGCCACCAGACGTGCAACCGCCGGATGTCCCTTCAATTGCTCAAGGTCGGTGACCGCCTGTGTCAGCGCCACTAGGGCTTGCCTCCCGCACTGGCTGGGCGCCTTTCCGATCTGCGCCTCGCATCCGTGATGGTCAGCCCCCAGTCCAGCACACCCTTTTTCCATATATAGAAAAAGCCCACAAGCACAATCGCGATGTAGATAAACATCTCGGAGATGGCGAACAGGCCTTGTCCCATGGCCTTGAGGTCTTTCAGAATAATCGCCCAAGGGTAGAGAAACACGGCTTCCACATCGAACAGGATGAACAGCATGGCGACCAGGTAGAACTTCACTGAGAAGCGCTCTCGCGCATCGCCGACGGGGGTCATGCCGCATTCGTAAGGAGAAAGTTTCGCCCGCGTGGGCCGCCGATAGCCAATAATCCAGCTAAGCAGAACCATTCCGGTCGCTAAGGCGCCAGCAATCAGGAAGTGGATCAGCAACGGCAGGTATCGTGCGAAATAGTTGTCGGGCATCTAGAAGCTAGGTGAAAATCCACGAATTACTAAACGTTCTAGATTAGAGTTCAGGCGAAGTAGTGTCAAGCGATTGAGGGGTCGCGTGAGGGGTCGCGATTGAGGGGTCGCGAGAACCTCTCTATGTTGCTTGAGACAGAACTTACTGCAGCGCATACAAATTCCCGTCCATGCTCCCGAAATAGACCTTTCCTTTGTCTAGCGCGGGAGAAGACACAATCCCTCCGATGCTCATGAATTTGAACAGCGCCAGATACATGTCTTCAAAATCACCAAACACCGGCGCATATAAGACTTCCTGGTTCAAACTTCCGTCGGCATTGAGCACCTTAAAGGGATCCTTCTTCGCTGCCTCGGTCTCGAATTCCCACACCAGTTTTCCGGTCTTCACGTTGACCGCATAGAAGCGGCCGTTGTGGGATCCAAAATATGCCAGATCCCCCGCTATTGCCGGCGACGAGAACACATATGCCTTGGCATCGAAGTTCCACTTCAGCCGCCCGTTTTTCGCATCCAGCGCCATGAACCGCGAGCTGTCGGATGTTCCCACCAACACGACTCCGTCCCGGACCGCTGGCGTCCCGATCACCCAAGACTTGCTGGTCGGATAGTCCCACTTCTTCCGGCCCGAAGCGGCATCGATCGCATACACGTGCGCATCTCGACACCCGACGTAGACCACGCCATCGACCACTGCTGGAGAGGATTGAAATCCCACTTGATTGTGAATCGCCGGATCCTCTCCGGTCTTCAATGACCATTTCTCCAGTCCAGTCTCGGCATCGAGGGCGTAGAAGTAGCTGTCCCAGCTTCCGACATACACCACGCCTCCCACCACCGCGGGCGAAGCATGTACCACATCCTTGGTTGCGAACTTCCACAGGAGTACGCCGGTCCGCGCGTCGGCTGCATATACGTTCCCATCGCCGCTTCCGAAATACACCTTGTCGTTAACAACTGTCGGCGAAGAAGTAAAAAGGTCCCACGCATCCGGCATGGTTTGTGCCGCAGACGGATATCCATGAAGGTTCCTAGCCTCAAACTTGCGCTCGTATTCGGTTGGCAACACCCATTTGATATTGCCCGTCTTGGCATCGAGGGCGCCGAGTGCACCCATCGAAGACACGAAGTACACGCTCCCGTCAACCACGGCAGGGGAAGAGGCAATCGGCGCTCTCGACTTGTATTTCCACCTTTCCTTCCCGGTCTCCTGATCGACCGCGTACAGATACCCGTCCATGCTCACGACGTAGACCACGCTATCGGCAATCGTGGGTGACCCTACGATTGCTCCGCGGGTATGGAAAGACCACTGCACACCCGCGAGCTGGGTCGGCCCCGGAGTCGAATACACTCCCGTGTGTGCCGCATTTCCGTGAAAGATGTTTTGTGCGATCGCCCATTGGGAAAGGAAAAGCAGAAGGCAAAAAAACAAAAGAAGGCGTCTGACTGCGATCCGTAGCATCGTTGTGCTCCCCTTGCGAAGAATCCACCAGAGTTGTATCACCCGAGAAAGCCGATTCCGCAGAAATCGCGCGATCCGGTTACGAACTCATGGAATGACGCTGCGGATTGCAGGAAAACCGCTGCCAATCAAAGGGCGGCATGGATAAATGATCGAGAGATACCCGCTCTTTGCCGTGAATCGGATTTGCGAGGTCATGTCGAAAGGAAACTTCTGCCCTTCCTCTCCCACCCGAGGGCCAGCACCGCGATCAGGAGCGCGATATTCACGGCTTCAAAGCCTGCCAGTGCCCAGGAATATCCAAACCTTGATCTCAGAGAATATTCAATATTGTTCACCGGCGCTGCGATCAAGATTCCCAACTGATACGCCAGCCCGGGCAAGAGCCCTCGCGTCTGGTCCGGCGACAACTCGTTCAAGTGGGCTGGAATGACTCCCCATGCGCCCTGCACGCCAATCTGCATCACAAATGCCGCAATCGCAATTACTCCCAGGGACCCAGCAAACGCCCACGCCGGAATCGTCAGCAGCGACAAGATGAGTGCCGCAATCATGCTGCGCCTTCGTCCCGCGATATCCGATAGATGCCCGAAGATGATGGATCCGAGCACCGCACCTAGGTTGAACCAGATGGCAATGTAGGCAACTGTCTTAGGCTTCGCCCCGTGCGTAGATTTCAGAAAATCTGGATACAAATCCTGCGTTCCGTGCGACAGAAACATCATCAGCGTCATCATCAGCACGAGATAGATTGCCGACGCCCAATGCGCGCGAACCACGTTAAGGATTGCGCGGGTCGTGGGCGCGCGCTTCTGCTTCCATGCTTCCGACTCCGGCACGGTGGCGCGAATATAAAGCGCGAGCAATGCCGGCACGCCGCCCGCCCAGAACATCGCCCGCCAACCCCAAGCGGGCTCAATAAAGCGAGCAGCCAGCGCCGCCAGCAGGTACCCGATTGAATATCCGCTCTGGAGAATCCCGGAGAGAATCCCTCTCCACCGACCCGGCGCAGCTTCCATGGTTAGCGACGCCCCCACACCCCACTCGCCCCCCATTCCGATCCCATAAATCGTGCGTAATATCAAAAACACCGTGTAATTCGGCGAGAAACCGCACAGGAGCTCGATCACAGAAAAGAAGATGACGTTCGCCATCAGCGGACGCCGGCGCCCGTATCGGTCGGCCAGCAATCCAAAGATGATTGCCCCCAGCGGCCGCATCGCTAAGGTCGCCGTAATGGTGAAGACGATGTGTGCTTTGCTGACCTGGAACTCTGTCGCCAGCCTGTCGACCAGGAACACCACCACAAAGAAGTCGAACGCATCCAGCGTCCATCCAAGAAATCCAGCAGTTACCGCGTGCCAATGTCCTCGAGGTTTAGTTGCGGTTGTTGTTAGCTGAGCTCCCATGCGCGAGTTAGGAGAACATGTCAAAGCAAGGAATGCAATGCTGAGGCTAAGTTGGTGGGGATGTGCTGAGGGCGCCGCTTAGCGAAGTCTTCCTACCTTATCCACGGGCCAGTAACCAAACACCGCCTTCCCGTAGATATAGCTCGCATCCACCGGTCCAAAATCGCGACTGTCGCGCGAAAGGTTGCGGTGATCGCCCAAAACGAAGAACGAACCCGGAGGGACCACAACCTCAGAATAGGACAATCGGTCGGCGTAGGCCGCGGGCACGTAATCTTCCTCGAGCATCCTGTCGTTCACAAGAACGCGACCTTCCACGATGCGAATCCGGTCTCCGGCCACACCCACTACACGTTTGATAAAGCTCTTCTGCGGGTCGCGGGGATAACGAAATACGACGATGTCGCCTCTTTGGATCGGCTCGATACGATAGACGAACTTATTGATGAATATCCGCTCTTGGTCGTCTAACGAGGGCATCATGGAAGTCCCCTCGACCTTGACCGGCTGGTAAAGGAAAACGATGAAAAACGCCGCGATGGCGAGCGCGATTCCCAGATCGCGCATCCAGGTAGCAAAGGCGCCGCTCGCTCGTCCCTGCGCTTTCGCAGGAAAGAGGGCGTCGTCCGAGAGTGGGGGTGTCAACTGGCGAACTTCCGGCGCTGCGGCCATTTCGTGTCCAATTCTACCCAATTCGATGCTTCGAGGGTAGCTCGCGTAACCAGGAATGTGCAGAGGCCCGCTCAACCACGGCCGGAGATTCCGCGGAAAAGTGGACGACTACAGCGGTTTCCCGATCTCCCAGTGATGCCCAAATGGATCGAGCACGCGACCGACACGCCATCCGTACTCTTTGTCTTCCACCGGCATCACTTGTTTTGCCCCGGCCGAAATCGCGCTCTGAAAGACTGCGTCTGGATTCTCCACCACCAGCACCATTCGCGCGGTTGAACCATTCAGCGACTCGGGGCTGAAATTCAGGTGTTCCGGAGATTCATCCGCCACCCAGAATTCGGACTCGCCCACGCCGAGCTGCGCGACCACATCTCCGTCGGGGCTCTCGAGATGAAACAACTGGCGTGCTGAAAAAGCAGACTTGTAGAATTCGATAGCTTGTTTTCCGCGCCGAACCGAGAGCATTGGCGCAAGCTTTGGTTTCAGATCATTCATGTCGAACTCCTCAAAACGGATTCGGCCAGTTTACGCCGGAAATGCCGAAAAGCGGGCTTAAAAGGGCCTCCATTTCGACGCGGGGGGTGCCAAGACGGACGAACGCTTCCGGCATCCGATGCTCGGGCGCGCGCATCCCAAGAGCAAACAGCATCTCAGGAGAAAAGCATGCGCCGAGTTCTTCGCTCGCTACTCATTGCCGCAATCGCATTGGGCGGTTCGAGCGTTGCCTTTGCCCAGGTCCCCACAAGCGGGAACGTCTTCTTCGGCTACTCTTATGCCCAAGGCGAAGTTGCGGGGCGTCAGCCCGGCATGAATGGTTGGAATGGTTCGCTAGAGGGAAAGTTCATCAAATGGATCGGCATGGTCGCCGACATCAGCGCACAATACGGGAGTACCGTGAACCCTCAATTGTGCGCGGTTCCGTGTCCCAACCCCTCGCACCGTTTTAACGGCAGCCGCTACACGGTCATGTTTGGACCCAGAGTGTCCTTGCCAATAGGGAACTACACACCTTTTGTGCACGTGCTGATAGGTGCAGCACACGCGAGCGACAGCGCGTCGCTTTCTGACACCTCCTTTTCCGATGCGATTGGCGGCGGCCTCGATTACAGAATCATTCCCGCCCTTGCAGCCCGGCTGCAGTTAGACGAGTTGCAAACCAGGTTCTACGGCGGACATCAGAACCATTTACGCATGGGCCTGGGGCTGGTGGTGAGGTTCTGAAGGAGTCGTTCCCGCCCCTTGACGCCGTGCGGTCTCGAGCATCTCGGAATCCAGAGGACCAGCTATAAGGACAACCTGTAATCAGTTTTTTGGTATTGCTGCATCGATTGTTTGAATTGCAACATCCAATTCGGCAGGCGATACTATTTAGACAATGATTAAGACCTGTACCCAGAAGATGGCGTGTTGTTGTTGCGCCTGTTGTGTGCCTTCTGGGGATGGTCATTGAGCTAAATCGCACTAATTGAATAGTTAAGCTCATAACCCACCGCCAGAAGCTGGCAGGTGGGTTTTGTGTTTTTGGAACAAAAGGCAGCCAGCCCACGGAGAAGCCGTGGCTTACAGCTCGATCGACGAAGATTCCTATGAAAGCTTCAAACGCCAGCTGGAAAGAACAACTCACCGGGCAGATGCCGGAGACGTTGGCCCGCGAGATCGACAACTTCGAAACCGAGATCGTGTTGCGCAAGCAAGGCAAACTTGACGAAAAGTTATTTGCCGAGACGCGCCTACGGCGTGGCGCTTACGGGCAACGCTACGACAATGGTCAACGAAGCGACGGACAAAAAGTCCAGAAGCTGAACTTCCCTTCGGGGGAGCTGACCAAAGGCCCGAACACTTACTGGGATGCCCCGGGGATGCAACGCATCAAGATTCCCGCTGGGGGTCTCAACGCCTCGCAGCTCGAGACGATGGCGGAGCTAGCCGAGGAATATTCTGACGGCATCGCCCACATTACGACGCGACAAGATTTCCAGCTTCATTATGTTCACATCGACGACACGCCCACCGTAATGCGGCGGCTGGCGGCGGTGGGCATTACAACCCGCGAGGCGTGCGGAAATTCCGTGCGCAATGTCACGGCGTGCCCCTATGCAGGAGTTTGCCAGGACGAGAGCTTTGACGTGACTCCGTATGCGAAGGCGCTCATGCGATTCATGCTAGGGCATCCGGACTGCCAAAACTTTGGACGCAAGTTCAAGCCGGCATTCAGTGGGTGCGCGCAGCACGCGTGCGGCCTGACCAGCTTGCACGATCTCGGGCTGATCGCGAAGAAGCGAGTCGACCAGGCGACCGGCAGGGAAGAGGTTGGCTTCGAAATGTATGTTGGCGGCGGACTCGGAGCGGTGCCCTATCAGGCAAAGCTGTTTGAGTCGTTTGTTCCGGCCGCCGAACTATTACCGCTGGCACAGGCGATTGCGCGAGTCTTTGCCCGCTTGGGCGAGAAGAAGAACCGCAGCCGCGCGAGACTCAAGTTCCTGGTTCAGGATCTTGGGATCGAGAAGTTCCGCCAGTTGGTGCTCGCGGAGCGGAAGGTTCTAACCCAGGATTCCCGTTGGACCGAATACATCGCCGAGGAGCTGAAGACCGCAGAGTCAGGGCTGAAACCGGGCGGGGAATTGCTCGAGTTGGTGACGATCGCCAGCGGGGTGGGAGGGTCGGATGGGTTCAGCAAATGGTTGAGGTCGAACATCCGTCCACAGCGGCAGCCCGGGTATGTCACGGTGACCGTGGCACTACCACTCGGCGATATTACTTCGAATCAGTTGCGATCGTTGGCGGACATCGTGCGTCGCTTCACCAAGGAAACCGTTCGCACGACGGTCGAGCAGAACTTTGTGATCCGCTGGGTCAGCAAAAGGGATTTGCCAGAACTTTACAGCTCGCTCGATGCTGTCAAATTGGCCGCTCCAGGAGCTGGGGCGTTGGTAGACATTGTCTCGTGCCCGGGTACCGATACTTGCAAACTGGGTATCTCCTCCTCGCGAGGCTTGGCGGGAGAATTGCGCAAGCGAGTAAGTGAGGCTAGCTATCAGTCCGATGAAGCCGTACGCAATCTTCACATCAAGGTCAGCGGCTGCTTCAACAGCTGCGGTCAGCATCATGTCGCCGACCTCGGTTTCTATGGTGTGAGCCGAAAGATTGCTGGCTACGCGGTTCCGCACTTCCAGGTCGTCCTCGGGGGAGAGTGGGAGCACAATGCAGGGTCTTACGGAACTCCGATTCTAGCTGTGCCGTCGAAGAATATTCCTCATGTAGTCAAGCGGCTGACTGACGGCTATGTGGCGGGACGTGAACCTGGAGAGACATTCAAGTCTTACATAAAGAGAACGGGGAAAGCTCAACTCAAGACGATGCTTGAGGATCTCGCAAAACCCCCGGCCGGGGATCGGTCGTATTTCAGCGACTGGGGTGATCCGCGGGAGTACACGTTGGGGGACATGGGAGAGGGCGAATGCGCGGGAGAAGTCGTATCGCCGGTAGACTTCGGCTTGGCGGCTGCTGAGAGGGAGGTTTTCCAGGCTCAGTTGGCGCACGAAAAAGGTGAGATACAGGCCGCTGGGACAGGCGCGTATCGGGCCATGTTGCATGCCGCCCGCGCGCTGGTGCTGGCTGAGAATCCGGATATCAAGGACGATCCGAGCCGAATCGTGGCGGAGTTCCGGACGCGCTACTTCGATACCCAAAAGTTCTTCGATCCGTTTGCGGGAGGGAAGTTTGCGAACTACTTGTTTGACGCGCACCTAAACGCGGACCAGTCGCATAGTGAAGAATCGAGCCGGTATTTGATCGAGGAGGCGGAATTGTTCATTGACGCTGCACACAGCTGCAACAACAAGCTGACCATGGCGGCGGTAGGGGCGTAGAGCCTAACGGATACGATCCTTCAATGTCGCTGGGAATGAAGGTTTGAGGAGTAGGCAGTTTGCCAAACACAAAAGGCGTTCTGGATTATGAAATGGAAAAGGTCGCACTCGAGCTTCAGCACATTAACGTGAAGTTGTTCGTGAACGACGCGGAAAAGATTGATCTGGAAGCCGTGATTCCTGTCTTTCACAGATGGATCCAAGAGCAGATCTTTGACGAGCTGCTGCTAGATGTTGCCAACTACAGCCATGTTCCGGATGGGCCCGGCGTGGTCCTGATCGGACACGAAGCTGACTATGCTCTCGACAATACTGACGGCAAGCTAGGAGTTCGTTACAACCGTAAGGCGCCAATGGCGGGAAAGAATCAGGATCGCCTGGTGCAGGCTACCCGCGCGGCGCTGAATGCTTTCCTGCGCCTCGAGCAAGACTTCAAGGTTTACTTTAATAAGCGAGAGATCGAGATCGTCGTCCACGACCGGATGCTTGTACCCAACACTGAGGAGACGAGGCGGGCGGCCCAGCCGGAGCTAGATGGGTTTTTCCGTCAGTTTTTGGCAGGATCCGCATACTCCGTGAGCTACCCGACTGAGCCTCGAAAGCTGTTTGGCGTAACCGTAGTTGCCGAACGGGAATTCTCACTGCAAGAACTCTCGGCGAATTTGGGCTCCAGCACCACCTAAGTATCTCCATGCCCGGTTCGGACCAGCAGGCAAGTTTCAAGGGGCTCAGGGCCGCGTTCAGGTACGTCTAGAGGCCAACATCTGGGCCAGCACCTTTTGTTTACCAAGGGAGTTACTCGACAGAAGGGCCGTGCAATCGGAATGGGTCTGATCCGCACGCATAAGGCCCTGGGGATATTTGTAGTGTCTGATAATGGATATTATGTTAATTAATCCTGCTCGTCCGATTTGAGCGGTAGCAGCCTGCTTTTCGGGGCTCTTCCTTCCTGGGAGCGCAAATCCCCCGGCGCTCCCCGCGCGCCCAGACGCTTGGTTTTGCAGTCGTTGTGGGCTGCTAGGGCGACTACATCTTGTAGTTACCCAGGTCCTCGTCGCCCAAGCCTTCGAGCCATTTCCGGAGGTCTTCGCTGGTGGCAGGATCGGCGGCAGTCTGGGCTTTCTTCGACGTCTTGAGGACTTCTTCGTCCACATAGATCGGGCAATCGACGCGCAAGGCAAGAGCGAGAGCATCGGAGGGCCGTGAGTCCACGCTAATAATGCGGCCGTCGCGTTCCATCCAAATGACGGCATAAAAGGTGTCGTCTTTCAGTTCGGTGACCACGACCTTATGAACATGGGCGTCGAGCCCGGAAAGGACGTTCTTAATCAGGTCGTGGGTCATAGGCCGAGGAGTGCTGACTTTCTCGATCTCCATTTGAATGGCACTGGCCTCGAACACCCCCACCCAGATCGGGAGGACCGTGTCACTGTTCGCGTCTTTAAGAATCACAATGGGAGTATTGTTGACGGGATCAACCAGCAGGCCACGAATTCTCATTTCGACTTCCATTGGTACTCCTCACGTCGGGTGATCTGATCGGGAAATCGGAGTTGCTAGACTACGCGATCTTGCGATAATCCCACGTTCGATCCGGTCAATTCTCCTACCAGGCTGTTTGGGAAGGCGGTGGTGACGTGCACCGGCACGTAACTGCCGAGTTCCAGGTCGCGATCTGCGATAAAGTTTAACGTCTTATTCTGTGTTGTACGTCCTATCCACTGACCTCGGGTCTGGTTCTTTCCTTCAACCATTACTTCAAGGTCCTCGCCGAGGTGTTTCCTATTCAGCTTTTGCTGAATGGCGCGCTGCTTTTCGAGCAAGGCATTCAAACGGCGTGACTTCTCGGTATCCGAAATGGCATCGTCTAGACGGATGGCCGGAGTATTTGGCCGCGGTGAATACTTGAACGCAAAAACGCCGTCGTATTGGACTTGATCGAGCAGCGATAGGGTTTCCTCGAAATCATGTTCCGTCTCGCCAGGAAAGCCGACGATGATGTCGCAAGTGATGGAAATGTCGCGCTTGGCGGACTTCATCCAAGAGATACGCTCGAGATACTGTTCGCGAGAGTAGAGACGCTGCATCGCGTCGAGCACACGCGTGGACCCGCTCTGGACGGGAAGATGGACGTGGTCGCAGAGAGCCGGGTTCTGGTCGATTGCATCGACAATGTCCTTGCCAAAATCCCGCGGATGAGAAGTGGTGAAGCGCACGCGACGGATCCCAGCCACTCGTCCGACGGCGTCGAGCAGTTCGGCGAAGCTCTTCTTCCCTGCCGGATCTGCGTAGGAATTCACATTCTGTCCGAGCAGTTGGATTTCCGTGTAGCCGAATTCGGCCATGCGACGGGCCTCGGCGAGGACGGAATCAGATGTCCGGCTGCGTTCTTTGCCGCGGGTGAATGGAACCACGCAGTAGGAGCAGAATTTGTCGCAGCCCTCGATGATGGTGATGTAGCCGCGATGTGGGTTGGCACGCGCGGTGAACTCAGTTTCAAAACACTTGTCGGTGGCGCGATCGTCGAGGCCTGTAACGCGGTTCTCGCCGGCGCCGATCTGAACGAGCATCTCGGGGAGATTGCGGTAGGAAGCTGAACCGCAGACGAGCGAGACGTGTGGGGCTCGCTCGAAAATCTTCTGCCCTTCCTGCTGGGCCACGCAGCCGAGCACACCGAACTTCTTGCCTTGAGCTTGAAGTTTCTTGTAATCAGCCAGCCGATGGAAGACCTTCTGTTCTGCCTTGTCGCGGATCGAGCAGGTGTTGTAAAGCACCAGGCCCGCTTCTTCGACGGTTTCGACCCGGCGATAACCTTCGGAGATGAGCGTGCCGACGACTTTTTCCGAGTCGTGAGCGTTCATCTGGCAGCCGAAGGTTTCCAAGTAGAACGTCTTGTCCGGCGCGGCCATTGGTCAAGTATAGCTCAGGGGGTTTGAGGTCAATTCGGACCTGGACGCGGTTGACTCCCCGAGACGCTAAGCGACACAAAGCAAGAACCATGCGGACGAAACTCAAAGCCACACCAGTGACAAAACCAATCTGGATGGGGCGAAAGGCAAAAGGGTCGGACGCGGACGAGTCCGACCCTCTGCCAATCGATTATCTGGTTTCGATGGTCTTGCCTTCTTCAACAAACTGCTGCATCCAGCTGAGCACGCGGACCCACCCATCGCCGTGGCTCTTGCAAGCATCGACGTTGCCGGCGAATCCGGAGTGCCGGACTCGAACCAGGGTGCCGGTGCCGAGGCGGTGGGGAGATTGGCCGTGCAAGCCATGAAGATCCTGGGATTCTAGTTCCCAGCGCACGGTGGTCTCGTGCAGCTTCGAGTAACTCGGGTTCCAGGTGTGCACGAGCAAACGCGGCGGGTCGACTTCGAGGTAAGTGCCGCTCACCGAGAACTCCGTGCCGTCGGCTCCTATCCCGCTCGTGTACCACGTGCCGCCGGGACGCGGGTCGGCATGGGACTTTATAACGCGGTACCTGCCTTTCTCGCCCCACCATTGGGTGGTTTGCGCCGGGTCGGTGATGGCCTGGAAGACGCGGGCGGGTGGCGCGGCGATGAAGATCTCGACCTGTACGGCGTCGTGGTCATGAGCAATTTGCGATGAAGCCATTCAGTTCCTCATTTCCCAGGTTTCGCCGGTTTCGACATAAGATTTCAGCCAGTACATGGAGGCGTCCCAGCCCTGGTGGTGGCTTTCGGCCTGCTCCGGGTGGCCGGCAAAGCCAGAGTGGCGCACTCGTACGAGCGTACCGGTGCCAATTCGATGCGAGCCCCCGGTGTGGAGTTCGCGAACATCTTTGGCTTCGAGTTCCCAGCGGACAATGGTATTGAAGGGACCTACAAAGTCTGCCTGGCGCGTGTGCACAAGCAGGCGGGGAGGATCCACTTCAAGGTACTCGCCCTGCATGTGGAATTTCTGCCCGCTGGGGCCGACGCCTTCGTGGGTCCACTTGCCGCCAGGACGAAGGTCAGAGGTCGAATCGGTGACGTGGAAGACTTCCTTCATGCCCCACCATTGGGCGCGTTGCTTGACGTCTGCAATGGCTTCGAATACACGGGTTGGCGGAGCGGCGATGAAGATCTCAGCCAGGATCGTGTCTTGATCGGGAGTGATTTGTGTTGTTGCCATCTAGCGCCTCGATGTAATGGTTTCGCCACGTTCGGAGTACGACTGCAGCCAAACAAGGGTCAGGTTCCATCCGTGCGTATGACTCTTGGTTGCGTCGACATCGCCGGCGAATCCTGTGTGCGTGAGCCGAAGGGAAGTTCCGCCATTGTGCGGTTCCAGTTCCCAAAGAACTTTAGTGACCTTGGGGAGCCAACTGGAGATCCAGGTATAAGACACGCGGCGCGGAGGATCCATTTCGAGGAACTCGCCGTGAACTTTGATAGCGCCACTCTTGGCGGAGTGTCCCATCGTGGACCACTTCCCTCCTGGGCGTACGTCCATAGAAAAGCTTTCCATGTAGTAGTTGGCTTTGTCTCCCCACCATTGGGCTGCCTGGGCAGGATCGGTAAGGGCTTCGAAGACCCGCTCGCGCGGAGCGGCAATGAAAATTTCGCAGGTGACAGCATCGTGATCGGTGCTGGTCCGCGATATGGGAGTTGTAAGAGTTGCCACAAGCCCTCCAGGCTGGAATCAGTTCCTGGTTATCGGTTCTCAGACCAAAGCAAAGGTTGCCTGGGAACTGACAACCAGGTTCTTGACTACTTGTTCTTAGGTTGCCACAGAGCAAAGTGTGCGCCTGTAGGATCGGTGATGACGCTAAACTCTCCGAAGTTCGGAACGGGTGTGACATCTTTCATCACGGTACCACCGAGCGATGCGGCTTTCTTGGTTGCGACGCGAACGTCGTCCACGAGAATGTAGGAGAGCCAAAACGATGGTGCGCCTGGGATTGGATTCTTCATCATTCCTCCTCCCGTACCTTCGCCGACGTCGATCATGGTGTAACCGCCGCCCGAGGAATCCATGTCCTGGAGCTTCCAGTTGAATAGCTTTCCATAAAAGTCTTTGGCTTTGTTGACGTCGATGGTGTTGAGTTCGATATGGCAGAACGGATTTGGCATAATTTTCTCCTCGAGAACTGCGATGATTTCGCTAAATGTGGCGTTATGAAGTTTCATTCTCCAGACCACTTCCTGGTTGCGGGAAGCGGGCGAGGAGCCCGTTTCCGGTTCCTAAACTTTAACTTTTCTTTTGCAGGTCGAAGGTTTCAACCATCTCCTTGCCGGGAAGCTGGAAGTGCCACTCCTCGGTGTGGTGGTTCGTATCGATGAAGTTGAAGACCACGCGATACATGTGGGGATCATTCGAGGTCTTCAGATTCGTGGCATCCAGGAAATCGAATGTAACGGTCTTGCCATCGGGCGAAACGCTGGCCCTCATGCGCGGTTGATTCCCAGCGGCGCAGTAGTGGGTCAGGAGAAGACGGTCTCCATCCAGGTTGAACATGGTGATCATGTCCTCGGACTTTCCGTTCATGGTGCTGACGATCTCGCTCATGACGGCTGATCCACCCCCAGTGAGCCGGTAAGCGACATTCACGACGTCTCCGGTCTGGGTCTTCCCTTCCCAGTTACCGGCGAGGGCTTTGATCGAATCGAACGACTTCTTTGCGCTGGACTGCGCGTGTGCAGCCAGAGCGGTGAGAAGCACTACCAACCAAACGGCGATACCAGAGCGGTTCATTTTCATTTCTCCTTTTTCGGTTCTTGTTGGTGCGCTTGTGCTGCGGTTTCCTTCGCATATTCCGCCTCCACGAACGCTTTCAGGTTATTGAGGCTTGCGGTCCAGAACTGGCGATATTGCTCCAGCCAAGTGTCTACTTCACGAAGCGGTTCAGGATTGAGTTGATACAACCGATGGCGTCCTTCGCGGCGCTCCTCGACGAGGTGCGCACGGCGAAGGATACTCAGGTGCTTGGAGATAGCCGGCCGGGATACGGTGAAGGCGCGGGCAATGTCCCCGGCTGGTCGGGTGCCCGCACGCAACAGATCAAGGACGGCGCGGCGGGTAGGGTCGGCCAAAGCACTAAACGCGGCGTCAGGGCTCCCTGTACCCCTCGAGAACCCCGAAACCTGGGGCGAGCCTGCGGCCTGTGGTCTTGATTTCGAATATGTAACCGATCGGTGACGCATAATGCGTAACCATACAGTTACACATAGGAACTGTCAAGTGCTTTTTTTGAGCTTTTGGTTTTAGCGGGTTTCGGACGTTCGAAAGACCAGGTCCCACAAAGGGAGAAAGATGTTGAAGCGTGCGTTCGGGCGAGTGTGGTGGGCTAAGTGATAACTCCTTGCCTTGTCGAACCCGGGGGGCAAGGACTCACCGAGATGGATGCGCCAGTGTAGTTCCTCAGTGAGGATGAAGTATATGGTGAAGGCCATAAGCACCCCCGGGGCCGAGCGGAAGCCGAGCAGAAGATCGGCCAGGACGACCGGGACACCGTTAATTGCGAACAGCAGGGCTACCCAGGTGGGGGCGCTGCCCAAATTCACGTTCTCTGCTTCATTGAGGGCTCCGACCGTCATGTGATGTTCGAGATGCTTTCGGGCAAGCGATGTTCCCGGAAGGTGCAGGAGGTAGCGATGATAGGCGTACTCGAAGTAGTTAGCCCACAGGAATCCGGCGATAAAGCTGAAGAGCAGGTTTAGCGAGGGTGCGGGAAACGCGGCATAAAGCAGAATTGCGGGAAGGAAGCCGCAGGCGATTGACGTCAGGAAGTTGTCGCGTTTGATCGCACGCCCGCGGGCGATCGAAGCTGCCCCATGAGCCGTGTCCGATGCCTGCGTCAGCGTAAGATAATTTCCTCCAGTCCTTGTACATAGGATGCCGAAAGCCAAGGCCGGGGTTATCGAGCATTTGACGTTACCCCGAGTACAGGTGTGGTTGCGCGGGTCGCATAAAATCAAAAGCTTTCCTGCAGGGAGGTCATGTGGAGTTCATCATGTTCGAAGATGTGCACGGAAAAGAGGTATACGTCAACCCGAATCGCGTGATTTGGGTGCGGGAATATGGGGACCAGAACACGGAGATCAGTTGCGGTGCGGAGGACAGGTTCACGGTGCGGCTGTCTCCGCTGCAGGCGGTGACAATGTTGGGTGTAGAGATACGATAAAGAGAGCCGGCAGCTTCGCCGTACTGCCACCTCCTCAGAATTTCCTCCCCGCAGGATTCCCGAAAGCTATTTTGGGAAGCAGAAGCCTTTGCCGGCAATTCCAGCGCCGGTTACTGCTTTTCCCTTGCCGAGAACCACCGGTCGAACCACTGCAAAGTCCGCAAGGTGTAGTCGCGAGTATCAGCGGGTTTGTTGAAAAGGTGGCCTTCGCCAGGATAGACGACTAGTTGCACGGGCACCTTTCTGGTTTCGAGTGCGTGGTACCACTCGACGGATTGCTCCATCGGGACTTCCCCGTCGCTGTCGCCGACCAGAATCAAGGTGGGAGTCCTCACCTTTTTGACGAAGCGCAGAGGATCGGATTTCTCATACACCGCTGGGTCGTCGTAGACCGAGGCACCGAAGAACGGAATCATCCATTCGTCGATGTCGTTCAGGCCATAATAGCTTCTCCAATCTGAAAGGCCGGCGCCCGCAACCGCGGCAGCGAAGCGAGTGGTTTGGGTTCCGGCCCACATGGTCATGTAGCCGCCGTAGCTGTGCCCTCGAATGGCGAGCTTGCCGGGATCAATAGGAAACTGCCTGATCACCGCATCCACACCGGCCATGATGTCGCGAAAATCGCCGCCCCCGAAATCCTTAATGTTGCCCTGGGTGAAGGCTTCGCCCTGACCATAACTGCCTCGCGGGTTCGGACAAAGTACGAACCAGCCGAGCAGAGCGGCGGCGCGTATGTCGCCCATGGCAGTGGCTCCCCAGTTGGGAAGACATGCCCAGCTCGGCCCACCATGAATCGTGATGACGAGCGGATATTTCTTTCCCGGATCGTAATCCTTGGGGAAGGTAAGCCATCCTTGAACCTGATGGCCGTCGCTCATCCAGTGGACATTGCGGGTTTTGACCTGCGCCGATACCCCGTCATTGAGATGAGTGATCTGCGTCCACTCGCCTGCTGGTCCGGCCCAAACTTCGGGCGGCGACTGAGAAGACTGGCGCACCACGGCGCTGACTGATCCATCCCGAGAAAACGAAGCGGAAGGAACCCAGACTTCAGTCGTTCTGCCGATGACTTCCTCTCCGGTCCAGCCGCTCCAGCGCGCGCCGGGCTGGAGACCAGCAACGGTCAAAGTTGTCAATGCGGAGTTGCCGTCAACGTTTGCCGTGATGCAAATCCGGTCGTTGGAGCGCCAAGACAGGGACGATGGCGAGGCGTGAATTCCAGGCGTCAGATTTCGCGCCGGGCCACCGGAAGTAGGCACCAACATGATGTCTCCACCGGTGAGACCCGCGTCGCTCATCAGGCCCTCGATCAGGGCAACGCGCTTGCCGTCTGGGGAGAGATGCGGCTCGGCGATCTGCCATTTGGGCTTGTAGATTTCCTGCAGATTGCCGCTGGACGAATCAATCCGGTAGAGGCCGGCAATCCACCATTTGTTATCGCCGGAACCGTGCGCGGCGGTCCCGATCCATCCCGAAGAGTCCGGAAGCCAGTCATATTCGTAAACGTAAACATCGTCGGGAGAGACTTGCGTTCGCCTGTTAGTCGTGAGATCGATCGTGGTGAGGCGTTGCTCGTAGATCTTCGAACCGACTACTCCGGCGAGGGGCGTCATAGGCTCGAGTGGGCCGGCAACTCGTGGCATACCTTCGATATAGAGCACAGAGATGGTCTTACCATCGGGGGAATAGCGGGGGCTTTGCGCGTACCCCTGAAAGGTAACGCGCTGCGTTACTTCTGAGCCGTCAGCGGAAGCGGACCATAGTTGAGAAGCTGGCTTGTCGCCGGGGAGGTCGTTGAGCCAAGCGAGTTGATGGCTGTCGACTGACCACGTGACTTCGCGAGCCGCGTTCCGATTCGGCGCGACACGATGCGACGGGCCGTTGGGGACGGGCGCAACGAAGAGTTCTCCAGCAACGATGTATGCAACCTGCAATCCGTCGGGAGAAATTGCGACCTGGTCGATACTCTTGACGGATGGCAGAGAGTCGATCGCGGCAGCCACGCGATCTTGAGCGTAAAGCGCTGGACAGAGCAGCAGAACCGCGGTGATCGAGAGTTGTTTCATGGCGCTGGAAGTATACACAAGGGCCTACCATAAGAATCCGTGGCCCAGGGGCGCAAAGAAAATTTGGATACTCTGCGAGATGCGTGTCGTTGCCTTCCTGTTTAGAAAGGTCTTATCGGGAGCGAATCCGTTCGACACGGCACGCCAGATCCCGAGTCCCCTTGGTGCAGGCCCGAGACTTCTTCGAATCTATCTAGGCAGATCCGCTAGCGCCGTCCCGCACAAGTTCTAAAAAGAGCTCGTGAATGCGGGGATCGTCGCTGAGCTCGGGATGGAAGGTTGCAGCCATGCTCCGGCCTTGCCGGACGACGACGGGATCCTTGCCTTCGGTTCCAAGAATCTCAACTCCTGGACCAACTCGCTCGATCTTGGGTGCACGGATGAAAACCATTTCAAGCGGTGCCTCGCGGAAAAGACCCTTGCGGATAGAGCTATCGATCTGACGCCCAAAAGCGTTGCGGCGAATGCCGATATCGATGGCGCCCAGTCCGACTTGTTTGGGGTTCTCGACTTCCTGAGCGAGCAGGATCGCGCCGGCGCAAGTTCCGAAGGTGGGCTTCTCGCGCACGAATTCCTTCAGCTTTTGGAAACCTCCTTCACCGAGGAGCTTGAGAAATGTGCTCGACTCTCCTCCGGGGATGACGAGGCCGTCGATGGAATCGAGTTGTTCGGGTTTCTTAACCAACACCACTTTCGCCCCGAGTTCTTCCAGGCGCTTGCGATGCGCGTCGAAATCGCCCTGCAGCGCCAGGACGCCAATGGTTAAACCCGTTCTCGCTTCCTGGCTATCGGCTGTTGACAAAGATAGAGTTCCGCTTCATTGAAATTTTTCGGCCTCCGACTCTAGCCAGCGGACTGCTTGAGTGGGCCGCCGATCTCCTAATTTTATCGGAACCGGCGCATGCTTCGTGCGATCGCCCCGACGGGACGCGGAGACTCCCTCCGACGCACTCAAGCTTGCCGTTTGCTTGCCTAAAGGCAGGCTCTTGCACCGCGGTTCAGAAGCGGGGCTTTGCGATGGCCTTACCGATAGTCATGGCTTGGCAAAATCGTTACAAGAGAATTCACTTCACGGTTGCGTACTCTTCTCGGCATTTGCTCCAGCTGCGCCGAGCGATCGCAAATACGCTACTACCGCGCGAGCGTCAGCGGCGGAGAAACGGCACCGGGGCATCGGAGGGTTCGGTTCCTTACCGTTCAGCTTGCCGGTCATCAGGAAGGTTACGACTTCTTGGTCTTTCCAGCCGGCCAGGCGGGCGATTTCGGGCGCTGTGCTCGCCCAGGGCATCGGATGAACCGGTTTGAAGTCGATTGGTGCACCGGCGAGGTCCTTGCCTGAAATCGGAGCGCCTTTTTCATTTCGTGGCGTATGGCAATCGTCGCACATTCCGTCCGCGTTCGAGTTGGGAATTCTTGGCTGATTGGCCGAAAGCGACTTGCGCACACAACAGCACGAAAGCCGCAAAGAAAAATTTCATGGTGTCCCCTGAGGTGAGATGTGAGGGAATCCTAGATGGATGAAACGAGGACCGTCAAGGGCTACAGCCTTTCTCGGAAAAGGAAGGTTCGCTGCTCCGGAGGTAAAAAAGGAGGGCCCCGGAATATTCCGGAGCCCTTGCGTAGAGGAGAGCTTAACTTCTGTCGACCTTGAGCTGGTTATCCACCGAGAAGGTTCCCGGTACGCTGTTCGCGCGCATCCCGGCGATGATCTTGTCACCTTCGTTGTTTACGTATCCCAGCAACGTAACGTGCCCGTTTTCCACGATGATACGGATCGGGGCATTGACCCCCAAGGCGTACCGCTGCATGGTGGGATATCCATAGATGCTTCGGTAGAGCTGCGCGCGCAAACGCGAATCGAAGAACGAGAGGGGAAGCACCTTGATCTGATTATCGACGCGCTCGACACCTTCGACGCGTTTCGCCGCCTTGCCAGCTTGATCTTTCACGATTGGCTGGGTTACCTCGCCGCTCAGCGTCACCGTTCCGTTGGGATCGACCGTGAATGCCATGTAGTCGAACACGTTGCCGTAGGGCAGCATGTTCAGTTCATGCTTAACCTGCTTTTCAATTCTTGCGGTTCCCTGCTGCTCCGAAGCGAAGGCGCTCTGGGCAACAAAGGACACACCCAACATCCCCAAACACAGAATGAGAGTTCTCAGTTTCATAGTTCAGCCTTTCATTTGCTCCTTTTTGCTCACATCTGTGCAAACACGGGTGGGAAGTGGAAGTTGCTTTAGCAGAGAGGCTTAGGGACAATTTTCGTGTAAAAAATTGTCAAAATTCGTGGCCGGGGTAAGTGGCGGAGCATTTGAGACTTACGGGAGGTAGGTCCCTGCCGCGAAGCGACAGGGGCGGGGTTTTGACATCCGGCAGACAATTTACGAAGCGCGGGCGACCTGACCTGCATGCTCCACGATTCCAGAGAGTTCTTTTGCGCGAGAAGCGAGAAGCGTCTCGGCAAACTGCTGGAATTTCTCGGCGGTGCTACGGTTCTTTAACTGCGAGGCCTCGTTCAGAACAACTGCCACTGCGCGCAGCTCTTCAAGGAGATCGGGCGGCGGATCGGGCAGAATCCAACGGATGTGGATCTTGCCATCGGCACCGATGTAGATCTCAAAAATCCCATTGCCAACCAGAACGTTCATTGCGACCTTATGCATTGAGGGTTCCTCCTGGCGAATAGTGCCGATGTGTGGCGGATCGTTACAGTCTGGGGCAGGTCTCCAGGCAAACGCAGATCGTTCGACGCAATCCCGAACCCACGCAGAGAACACAATGTTTGATCGAGACCTGCCCCGGGGCAAAGCCTTAACCGCTAACGACGAAGGGCCGCGCCATTACTTGCGAAGCAATTGACGTGCGAAAGCCTTGCCGAGAGTGATGGGATGTGCGAGTAAAGTACTGATCCTTCCCCGAATTCCATCAGGCTCGTAGAAAACGCCGAGTTGGCGGAGAAGAGTTGCGCGGTCGTAGTAAATTCGTTCGCCGGCGAGACGATCCTGATCGTCGAAGGTAAAAACCCCACACAGTGGAATTTCAACCCGGCGGTTGGTTGCGGGAAGGCCGCGCCAAGGACCGAGGTGAGTACCGCGAATCGTGACTTCGAGTACGATCGCTTCCTCGGTCACGTGGCGACGAAGCACGTCGATTGTGAGATCCGGTAATGCGGTCATTAGCTGCGCGTAGAAAGCGCGCACGTTCTCTCTTCCATGATGGTGTTCGCCCCAGGCTTCATCGTCATAGTCCGCGACGTCTCCAAACGTCGCGAGAACACCATTGAGGTCGTGAGCATTTTCAAAGCGCAAGTGCTCCTCGACAATCGCAAGTCGTGCAGAACGCCGGTCGTGAGGGATGGAAGGTGTTGCCATAACGCTCTCGCAGAACCCGAGTCCGAGTTCTGCCGTGGAATCTTAGCACCCTTGCGGGTGTTCGCTTGCCAACGGGAGGGGTTTCTCGGGTTTCAACGCGAGAAGAGCTACCCCGACAATGGCCAGCATAATCACTCCTGGAACCTCCTGACGTTCGACGATGTGCACGTAGGCCTGCGTACCCATAACTAGGGCATGGGCCAGACTGGACCACGCGGTAAATGCGATTAAGCTGCGATTCGCTGCGGGATCGCGAACCGCGGCTAACAAGAGGATTCCGAGCGTGACATACAGGCTCAACATCATCGCGAGCGCCGGCTCGCGAGAGAAGAAGACAAACAAAGGATAGATTCCGGCTGTGAAAAGCAGACCCACCACAATCAGAAGACCTTTCAGGATTCGTTCGCGCAGCATGTTTCCTCCTGAATAATAGAAATTGGGCAAACCTTCGGGAGGCAGAAAGACTAGCCACACCTTGGCTTACGCTCTTTATACCCAGAGGTGGAGCGTTGAGCGCCTAATTTTGACGTTGGCTTGGCTATCTAAGGTCTACGCCTTACTGCCGAGAAGCCGATGTTAGTAACACTTACGATGCGTTCGCGCACCCACGTAAGACTACAAGGGGCCGCAACATACGCTAATGGGTAAGTCATCCGAGGAGGATTCCGGACTGGTGCGGGAAATGCTTAGTGGACGGTGGTTGCCTGCTGCCGCTTCAGGTTTTGAATATCCGGCATCTCCCAATCGGGGCTTGAGCGAGAAGTGCCTTTGAATTTTAGGAGCTCCGGCAGCCCTATGTTAAGCGAAGGCAAAATCGTTTGGATTGCCCATACACAGCGCAGAACTTGCTCGTCGACAATCTGCTCGCGTGCTTCTTGAGGGAGGTGTCTCCTATTCATCACGATGTTCAGGCTGTTGTTCAGGTGATGTGACATCGCGCGAATGACGCGCCTTTCTGCCTCTTCCCGTATTTCGTTCAGCTGCCAGAATAAGGCAGCAACCACACCAATCAACACAACCAGTAAATAGCGCATCCACTGAACATTCAGACTTGCGGCTAAGGCCGCAATGATGCCAGTCGAAAGTGCCATGACAAGGATCCTGCGATGGGGAGGCATGATGTCGCATGCTATGGGGTCAGAGTAGAACCAGTCAAGAGTAAAAGGGGCATTGATCTGATGCTCGGATGTAAATTTGTGACAGATTCCCTCCTTTAGGCACTGACGAGGGCGATGTCTCAGGGTCGCTTTCTAGTAACCCAAAACGTTATTGCTAACGAAAAAACCCCCGTCCAGGTGTTCTAAACGGGGGGAATGAGCCGGACCACCTTACGCGGCTGATTTTCTGGCCGGGGCTAATGCGCGAACAGCTTCTGTGGTCATGACCTTGCCCCCAATGCCCCAGTCGCCGCTGCGAGTCTCGTCGATCACGACGAAAGTGACAGGACGCATGTGCTCGCCTTCGACCTCGACAAATGCGTCTGTGATCTTCGTGATCAGTTGCTGTTTCTGCTCGGGTGAAAAAACATCTTCGATCAACTTCACTTGAATGAAAGGCATCTCGTTTCTCCAATTTGAGAGTGGATCGCCAGCGCTTCCAACTATTTGTTATTTACTGGTCGTAATAACTTTGTCGATCTCGAAAATTTTCACGCCTGGGAATGCACTCAGCTCCGCACCCTTGCGAACGATCTCTTCGTCTTTTCCGAGATACACAAAAGACATTCTGTCGGCCGCGGGTGCTTCGGCTCGTTTCTGCGCAGGTGGTTGTTGCATTTGATCCCCCCTGTCGATGGTTGTGCCAGCGAAGCTCCAAATGCTCATCCCATCGGCTCAGCCGGCAAATGGAAAGGCTGAGTTTCGCCCCGGTTGTCTTCACGTCAGTTCTGCTTGCCTTCCGCGGTTAAGGTCACAACGGAACCCTTGGTGATGGCGCTTACCGCCCGGTCTCCCGGCACAGTCGGGTCTGCAGTCACGAGTTTGTTTCGGGGGGCAGACGCGAGACGTCGTATGGCACCCGTGAAGGCGACATCCTGCAAGGTTCGTCGTTCTCCGTAGCCATAAAAGCGAAGAAAGGATTGTGCATTCTCCGCGGAACTAGCGGGAGCGGTCATCAGGAAAACCGCCGCCGAGTTTTCGCCTCGAAGAGTGACGATTGCGTTGAGCGGATTGAAGTATAGGTGATATTCGCCGGGAGGAAGGTCCTTCCCTGCCGCGGTGAAAGTGAATGGCACTTCGACCTTGATTTCTTGAACGGTTTGCGCGTTGGCGGAGATTCCAGCAAGAATCAGTGCCATCAGTCCGAAACTTCTCATAAGAGACTGCATTGATTTTCTCCTTGTAGTGGTGCGACGGAGCGTGGTCACACTTTTGCGTCTTTTTCCGCTGCCAATGACTCCAATGAAGATCAAGTGGTGACAATCGGCTGTGTCGCTCGTGATCGAATATGCGGTAACGGCTTACACGGTTCTTGTCCGCAAGTCCGGTTTTCTTGACCACACAGCTTCTGTATCGTGATTGTTTGATCGAAAGTCCCACCAAATTTGCGAACAGTACGAGGGGCTGAAAATGGATGTGCTTTCTGAAGTTCTGAAAGTGGTGAAACTCCGGGGAGCGTTGTTCTACAACGGTGAGTTTTCAGCGCCGTGGTGCGTGAACGCGTCTTCCCCGCGAGCTCTGGCCAGACACTTCGCACCGCAGGCGGAGCACGTAATCATCTTCCATTTGCTTACGGAGGGGCGGGCTTTTTGCCGGCTGGAAAGTGGCGCGCAGATTTCCCTCCTCGCCGGAGACATTGTCATGGTTCCGCATGGCGACCGCCACATGATTGGGAATGGAACCGGGGTTGAGGCGGTGAACGATTCGGATGAATTGAGCGGTGTGATTGCCCAAGGCCTGAATCTATGGCGAATGGGAGGAGGGGGCGAAGTTACCAGGTTTGTTTGCGGTTACATGGCTTGCGACGTGGATCTCAGTAAGGCATTTTTGAGCGGATTGCCGCCGCTCTTCAAAGTCACGATTCGGAATGATACTGCCGGGCGATGGCTGGAAAACTCGATCCGGTTTTCCGTGAATGAAGCGGGGGCAGTGCGTCCGGGTGGAGAAGCAGTGTTGGCGAGGTTGGCGGAAGTGCTGTTTGTTGAAACGCTGCGCGGGTATATTGCTAGTCTTCCCGTGGAACAAATCGGATGGCTCGCGGGCGCACGCGATAGCGAAGTTGGAAAGACCTTGGCCCTGATGCATCGTAATCCGGAAAGACCCTGGACGTTGGCGAGTCTGGCGCAAGAGGCAGGTGTTTCGCGCTCTGTGCTTGCAAAGCGATTCCGCCATTATCTAAATGAGCCGCCGATGGCGTACCTTACCCGTTGGCGTTTGCAGATGGGCGCGCAGATGCTTAACACCACGAACTATTCAGTAGCGCAGATTGCGGCTGAAGTTGGCTACGAATCTGAAGCGTCTTTCAATCGCGCGTTTAAACGCGAATTCGCCGCTCCGCCTGCGCGGTTCCGAGCGAACGCGCGGGCGACGAAGGCCAAGGCTGCCGCTGTGGGCAAAGCTTAGGCTGGCATTTCGCCGTTCTTGGCATAGGCTGCGTCAGGACAAGAGGTATTCGATTCGGGTTTCCAGCTTGGACACGTCCTCGGTCCAGTCGCCATAAATCTCCCAGGATTTACCGGCGAAGGTCAACTGGTTCGCTGCGGCATAGGCGTGGATCGCATCGTGCGTTCGCTTCAGCTCAATGTAGGGACCTAGGTGAAGCGCGCTCGCCACTTTACCGGCAGGCGTTTCCACCAAGATCACTTCTCCCGACGACGGAAAGGAGCGTGTTACTTCGACACCGAAGTCAACGCCCATGAGAGACTCGCGGTTTTCAGGATGATGATAGAGGAAGATATTGTGGCCACCGCTATGAAGTCCAGGATTCTGGTGCAAGAATTCCCAAACTTGGTCGAGAGCTTGACGCCATACAGCGGCAACTTGGCCGATTCGGACCTGACGGTGTGTGGCAGCAAGCTTTCTTTGAGAGACGGGTTCGATACGAACTTGGGTGTTCATATGACGTGGGAGGATAGCACGCTTGCCAGGCGGAGCCCTGCTGAACAATCCCGGGGACAAAAAAAGGGCAGCATTACTCCATGCTTCCGGATGCGCTTTCCCGAAGTGCACGCTGCGGCAACTCTCGTTCCCTCACCATCCTCTGGTCTGCAGCATCTGGGTTTCGTCCATCGCGCTTACGGCGAGGCCTTTCATGGAGCTGGGCACGTCTTCGGATACTTCAAGTAATACTTTAGGGTCATTGAAATGAGTGGTGGCGCGGACGATGGCACGAGCGCGGCGCTCGGCTTCCTCGGGAGGAGCGAACTGAGTCGAGTCTTGCATGAAGATCCCAGAGCCGACAAAAACGGCTTGGGCGCCAAGTTGCATTACAAGAGAGGCGTCGGCGGGGGTAGCGATGCCTCCGGCGGAGAAGTTCGGTACCGGCAGATGGCCTTCCCTTGCCACTAGTTTCACCAGTTCATACGGCGCCTGCAGCTCTTTGGCTTTGGCATACAGCTCTTCTTCGCTGAGTACGGTGAGTATCTTCATATCCTGAACGATCTGACGGATGTGCTTCACGGCGTGCACGACGTCTCCGGTTCCCGCCTCGCCCTTGGTGCGAATCATGGCTGCGCCTTCGGCGATACGGCGGAGAGCCTCACCCAGATTGCGCGCACCGCAGACGAAGGGGACTTTGAAAGCGTGCTTGTCGACGTGGTGGGCTTCGTCGGCGGGCGTGAGTACTTCGGATTCGTCGATGTAGTCCACGCCGAGCTCTTCGAGAATTTGCGCCTCGGCGAAGTGGCCGATGCGGCACTTCGCCATCACTGGGATGGAGACGGCTTTCATGATTTCGCGAATCTTCTTGGGCGACGCCATGCGTGCTACGCCGCCTTCGGCGCGGATCTGAGCAGGAACGCGCTCGAGCGCCATTACGGAGACGGCGCCGGATTTCTCTGCGATCTCCGCCTGGCGGGCGTCGGTGACGTCCATGATGACGCCGCCCTTGAGCATTTCGGCAAGGCCGGTCTTTAGGCGAAGGCTGGTGGAACTACCGTTGTTCTGGGACATTTGAGTGCTCTTTTCTGGGACGAAGGGTGGCGCGGAGGGCGCCTGGTTCGTGGTTCTATTCTACAACCTTAAGGCCTCTTACCACGAAGCACTCTAAACGCCACCATCAAGGGCGGGAATTCGAATCGCCATTCGCCGTCGACGATACTGCTTTCCCGGAGTACTGCACAGCCTGGTCGGGCGCCGTTCTGGGACTGACGCCACCGCCGTAGTTCGGGCCGACGACTACGACGTTGAATGTTCGATTCTCGATCATGCCAGGGAAGGAACCCTTGCGCTCGCCGATGGTGAGGGTGTGAGTTGAGTCATCCCAGTGGATCGGAATAGTTGAATACTTCCCTTTTTCATAGTTGTAGGTGTCGCCTTCGTCTTCGTACAGAATGAAGTCGCCGTCGGCGCCGGGATAGACGCGTAGCTCAATGGAGGCGTCCGATTTCTGAGCGGCATACTCCTCTTCCGGGCCCAGGGGCACGATGGATCCGGCGCGAACGTACAGCGGCATCCGATCAAGAGGGGAGGTAACGTCGGCAAATCCGCCACTCTCGGCAGGCGATCCGGTCCAAAAGTCATACCATTTGGCTTGCGGGAAATACACCCGACGAGTGGTCGCACCCTGTTCGGTCACGGGATTGACCAGGAATGCCGGGCCATACATGAACTGGTCGCCCACATTCTGCGCGTTGAGGTCGGTGCGGAAATCCATGACCAGCGGGCGCATGGGTGTGTAGCTCTCGGAACTGGTCTTCCAGGCGAGCGAGTAGATGTAAGGCAGCAGGCGATAGCGCAGGTTGTCGTACTCGAGCAGAATCTTCCCTGCCTCGGGGCCATAGGACCAGAGCTCGTTCTCGTCGGGGTTGTAACGCGTGCCATGAACTCGAAAAACTGGTGAGAAGGTTCCGAATTGGAACCAGCGCACGAAGAGCTCGCGGAACTTGGGGTCGCTGAGATCGCCGCCGGAGATGAATCCCCCGATATCTGTGGTCCAGTACGGCAGACCGGATACCGAGAAGTTGAGACCAGCGGGAATTTGGCGCTTGAAACTCGGCCAGTCGGAGAGCACGTCGCCGGACCAAGCAGTGACGGAATTGCGCTGTGCTCCAGAGAACGCCGATCGCGAAAGGATAAAGACCCGCTTCCGGTCGCTGGCGCTGCGTTGGCCTTCGTACACGGCCTGAGTGGTCATCAGCGGAAAGATGTTGGCATAACGGTCGCCGCTGCCGATGTGCAGCTTGTGGCCAAGCAGAATGTTTTCTTCCTGGCCTTCGGTTTCCGGCTCGGTCGTGTCGAGCCACCAGGCATCGACGCCGATCCGGAAAAGGTGTTCGTTCATTAAGTCCCAGTAATATTTGCGGGCCTCGGGGTTGCTGGCATCATAGACGGCCATGCCGAGCTGGTGATAAGGAAGATGCGGCTCTTTGGTGCGGTCGATGAAGAAGCCGCGTTTATCCATGTAGTCATACTCTTTTGAACCAGGCTCGAAGAAAGGCCACACGGAGATCATCAGGTGAAAGTTTAGGCTGTGGAGCTTGTCAACCATGCCCTTCGGGTCGGGGTAGTTCGGGTTGAAAATGTACTCGCCCTTACGGTTCCACCAGAACCAGTCTTGCACGATCCCGTCAGCGGGAAGGTGGAGATCGCGATATTTTTGTGCGATGCCGGTGATTTCTTCCTGCGACTTGTAGCGATTCTTGCATTGCCAGAATCCGTACGCCCATCGGCTGAACATGGGAACCTCGCCTGTCAGTTCGCGATAACCGGCGATGATCTTGTCGAACTCGGGGCCATAGATGAAGTAATAGTCGATGGTGTCGGATACCTCGGAGCTGATGTAGGTCACATGAACGAAGCGGTTGTTCACACGCGAGCGTGACGCATTGTTAAGGAAAATGCCGTATCCCTTGGACGACAGCAACATCGGGATCGCGATGTTGGTGTTTTCCTGCCAAAGATCCACCGACTCGCCGCGGTAGTTCCACACCCCTGCCTGGTGCTGGCCAAGCCCGTAGAAACCTTCCTGACTTCCGTACATGCCAATCACCATCTCGCTGCGGTAAGTCTTCTCGCCGTTGACGGTGGCTGGGGTCATATAGTTGGCGGCATTGGTGAAGAGCTGGTCATTGCCCGCGGAGAAAGCTATGGAGCCGGATTTCTGGTCAATCGTCGCCTTCACCGTCGATGTGGAAAGCGCAGTGGTTTTGCCGGAGGTCTCGACGTTGAACTGCGCAGTGGGCCACGAGGTTTTGGTCACGACATATTGGGGACGGTTCGGGACCGAGCTCGTAGGCGAGTAGACCACATGGATGATCGATTCCGAGCAGACTTGAAGCTTCAAGATTGCGCCGGATTGAAAGACCGCGTGGAGGCCGTCGGATTCCTTTACGACATTCGTGATCGAGGTTTCTTTCTGCCACTGAGCAGCAGCGGGGAGGGTAAAGACCGCGAACAACATCAGGACATACTTGGGACGCATCAGCTATGAGCCTCCAACGGGGACACAGGAGAATAGCACTTTTGACGCGCAGGAATCTTTAGAAAATCGTTTCGATAAGACCAATAACCTGGAACACAGCAAGACTCTGAGGAACACGCATTAGAAAATCCGGGGAAGTACCGCTTTGGGGCCTGGCACTGCACAAAAACCGAAGAACCGGCGCTGTACCGTCTAGCTCCAGTGCTTGAGTTTGGGCCAGATTTCGGAGAGTTTGAAATTTGCGCCCCGGCAAATGAATACCGGGACATGCCTTTCCCAAGCATTGGGATTATCCGGGGAGAACCCCACCAGGCGAACCTCACGGAAGAGTTTCTCGAGGTTCGCTTGCGTATCGTCAAGTACGATCATGCAGTTCCCCGAGTAGCCGCGAGGGCCCCAAAGCCACCAGGTTTGGTGGCCGCTCAGCGACCTTGGCAATCCATACTTCGGGCCAAGGAAGTCGATGGCTCCGGCCTGCCCGTAGTTCTGCGCGAAAATGGCACAGTCTCCTCGCTCTATCGCAGGAATCTGACTCCAGGCTTCGGCGGTCTCAGCGACGATTTCGTTCCAGCCAAACTGATCGGCGTACCACTGGGGGAGAGGAAGACCGGCATGTGCACGCTCCATAACAGGGGGCTTTATTGGAAGGTAGCGCAAGTAGGATCGGAAGCCGTCCGGAGAAAGGACCGGGACAACCAGGGGGGCAATGTGCGCACCGCTGAGCACCAGGATGACCACGATCGCGGGTTTCAGCCAGCCGAAACGTGGGCGATTCAATGCAGATTCAACCAGCACAGCGCCGGCGGCCAGGAGCATGGGGTAAATCGGCGCGAGGTAGTAGACCTTGCCATGGAGGCCGAAGAAGATCATGTAACAAACGACATAACTCACCCCGAGAATTCGGTACTGCTTAAGACGAGGATGGACCAGAAACGCGACCAGGCCGGCAATCCAAATCGGAGCGGTAAGCGGATGGATAAGGATCATTTGCTGGAAGAAATATTCTCCTGCAGGAAGAACAACGTCTCGGCCATGGGCGCGGATGTTGTGCATCAACTGAAGAAAAGGCCAGCCCCGGTGCATATTCCAGAGAACGTTGGGCAGAACGATTAGTAGACCGGCTGCGGAACCAATCCAAATCCACTTGTTCAGCAAGGCACGACGCTGCTTGGTGGCAAGCAAACCCACCACAATCCCGACCACGAAGAAGGCAATCGAGTACTTTTCTTCCAACCCGATTCCCGCGAATACCCCGACCCCAACCCAGTATCGAGGCTGGTCGCGTTTGATGGCCAAAATGATGAAGTAGGCCGCGGCCATCCAGAGATTAGGTTCGAGGCAGTTGGTCGTAAGCAGACTGCCGTTTGAGAGATATTGCGGGGCGATCAAGATGGTCACTGCCGTAAGCAGCATGGCGTAGGTTTTGCCCCCCAGCTCACGTGCAATCAAGGCAGCCTGCACAACTAGCAAAGACGTTGCCAAAGCTGGAATAAAGCGGATGGCGCGGAGGGAGTCCCCCAGCACGGCACGGGAAAGATGGATGAGAAACGGAATCAGCGGCGGCTGATCTACGTATCCCCAGGCGAGGTGATCGCCGCAAGCCATGTAGTCGAACTCATCGCGGAAGTAGCCGTAACGGTTGTTGAAGTAAAGATGAAAGAAGAATCGCGCGATGGCGATGGCCCCGATGAGAAGCATGCTGCCTGTGAAGCGGGGGCGAAAGTGGGTTGTCCGGGGCGCAAGAACGGTCTGATTCGTTGCCATGTATGCACGAAGGATACGCGATCGAGCTCCGCTGCAGTTCCCGAGATTCGGAATTATTCGCCGAGATACGACAGTTCTACCACGGTGCAATCGTCGCTAAGCGGCGTGCCGGCGCAGAACTGCGAGACCGCCTCGAAGATATCTTTCATGGTGCCCTTCTTCGCGGCAGCTTCGAGGCGTTCGTTGTCGAAGAATTCGCCCTCTGCATTTTCGGCTTCAGTGACGCCGTCAGTGACGAGCACTAACCGATCGCCGGTATGGAGGCTGTAGCGATCGCTTTCGTAAGTAACCTGCGGCATGAGGCCAACCGGGAGATTGCCGTGGGTGGGGCGAATGACCTCATTTCCGCAAACAAACAGGGGTGGAATGTGACCGCAGTTGACGTACTCAAGTTCCCCGTCGCGGCGCAGACGGGCGATGACCACCGTCGCGTACTTTTCACCGATGTGCTTGCTGGTGAGATAGCGATTGGCTGAGGCGGCGATGTCAGGCAGGGGGGTGTGGGCGACAAGCTGCGAATAGATCATCCCCTGAAGGGTTGAGGCGAGCAGGGCTGCAGAGACCCCTTTTCCGGCTACATCGGCCAGAACGACCGCGAGACCGTCCTCGGTGTTGACGGCGTCGAAAAAATCGCCGCCGATTTCCTTACAAGACAGATTCTTGCCGTTCAACCGTGCAAAGGGCACCTCAGGAATCGTGACCGACATGAGTTGTTGCTGGATGGTCGCCGCGATCGCGAGTTCTTGTTGGTAGCGGCGCGACTCTTCTTCGGCCTGAACGAGGCGCGCGTTCTCAATCAGAGAAGCGGCTTCGGTGGCGACCACATGCAAGAGGTCGCCGCTTACTTTAGAAATGTCCTTGGAAGCAAAGCGGGAATCAACGTAGAGGGCGCCGAGCGTTTCCCCGGTGGCAACCGCTTCCCCGCGGCTCTTGCTCTGCACCTGCAGCTTGCGAAGCGGGATGCAGATCACGGTACGCAGATCGTAAGCCACGATGCTCTGCCGTCCGGTGAGATCGAGAGAGCGGCTGGTATCGCTAACCAGAAATTCTGAGTTAGCGCGAAGCGATTCCTCGAGAATGGAGTGCGAGATGGTCGTGTCATCGAGCAGGATCTCGCTGCGCGAATTGCGGCCTGCGGCGAGGCGCAGCTTCCCCTCTGGAGTTTTCAGGAAAACGTAGCCGCGCTCGGCTCCGGTCAACTTCAGCGTGACATCGAGCAGGGTGAGCAGGATTTCATCCAGAACTCCGGTCGTGTTCAGTTTTCGGGCGGCTTCGAGAAAAATGCCCAGCTTCTCGAGATCGGAGACTTCGTTGGAAATCTGAATGCCGGAAATCTGGCTAAGAAAGTCGCGGGCGGTATTGGTGGTGACGTGCTGGGGATGGAACACAGCGTAAATCGTGTCACGTGCACCGAACTCCAGGCGGTCGTTACGTTCGAGAGGCTTGCGTTGAACGCGCTCGCCATTGACGAAGGTTCCGTGCTTACTACCTTGATCCTCGACGAAAAACTTGCCGTTTTCAGAGACGATCAGCGCGTGGTCGCGCGAGACACGCGGATCGGCGATGGCGAGGTCTTTCTCCATCTTGCGGCCGATAGTGAACGGGGTGTGGTCGAGGTAGAGAGTGCGTTGCTCGTTGCCATGGACGAAGATCAGGCTGGGGAACAGTCCCGAGCCCATACCAGAGAGAGGGCCGCTCATGGGCACGCCGATGATGGTTTGTTGGCCAGATGACATATCTGCAATGGACCTAGGTACAAGCATAATGCCAGCAAAATGCGCTGGGGGGAAGGGCTGGCAACTAGCCCTTATCGGGAACTAGCCCTGAAGGAGAACCATCCTTCCCCACTCCGGATGGCCGTTTCGCGTGCCGCATCACCTGGCTAAGGCGGGCGGCACGGCGTCTAGGACGGGGGGCGAGGGTTTCCGCATGATCGACGTGCAGCTCCTGAAGGAAGGCCGGCTAACTGCGTACGCGCGGAAGGAGGTGTACATGACTGCGGCGGAGTGAGCCGACTCGGGAAGAGGGTATTCCCACTTCTCGCAAAGCGCGAGAAGTGGGTCACCGCTTATCTCTCACACTGCTTTCCGTTCCTCGGCCACGCTCTCCGAGGAGCGATCGGAGGCTGGGCCCACGGTACAAGTCGTGCAGGCTCTCGTTATGTCGCGGCGGCGCTGCCTGAGGCGACTTTCAAAGTTCGACCAACGTCCACCGATTCCCACTGCACTGTTCTGAATTGTGACCTCGTCACTGCCTGCAGGAATCACTCGCGAGCCGAGTTCCGCCTGCTCCCTAGCAGAGAGCTGGCTGCCAATGGAACCTGGCTGGGCCGGCATCTCGTCGGGGGTGGGGGTGATGTCGCGGTCTGAACCTTTCCGATGTTGCACTGGGTTATCGTGCCAGGCCGCCTGGTAGCGTTTCTCGTAGTCTTTCCAGCGGTCCGCGTCGCGAACGTCATCCTCATGGTAAGCGGGAAATTCTTCGATCTGTTTCTTGGTTGCGCTCATCTGGAAATCGTCTTCGTGTTTCGCAGAGGCACGAAGCCGGTTTGGGGGAACGATGAATTTCTTGCTGGAAAGCCACCCACCGGTATCAATTACGACATATTGAATGTTTCCACTGGCGTGATCGAAGATCACGTCGTCAATCTTGCCAAGCTTTTCGTCGTCGCGGCCGTAGACGCTGGATCCGCGAATGTCATCGGCTGTTTCCACATCGGAAAAACGGTAGTCCCGTAGGGTTCCGTAGTGCGCCATGAAGTCCTCCTGCTTCTCTCATCCAGAATTGGCGTTCTGACCAAACGAACTTATGATGCGCGGGAGTCGCGCAACGGGGGCATGCACTTTCCACAGTTATAGATTGAATACTTGCCCAGGGAACCCCAACGGAATTGCTCTATAATCGAGGCCTGGCGTTCTTTCAACCTAAATGCATCTGTATCCCTTCCCTGCTCTTTTTGTCGGCGGCGACATCGTTGATCTCGTACGCGAAACAGGCGCCGTAGCCCAAGCCGTTCTACTTACCCTGCTGGCCTTCAGTCTGATTTCCTGGGCCATCATTCTTTCCCGCTGGAGCCTGTTGAAGCGGGCGCGCGTGCAAAGTGGCCGGTTCCTGCGTGCCTTTCGCCGGGCACAGCGGCTGCAGGATATGAATGCGGTGGCCGAGCAGTTCCGCCCCAGTCCGCTGGTTGGAGTGTTCCAGTCCGGCTTCAGAGAATTCGAGCGGCAGGTTGGGACATCGGGGGGATTGCGCAATCCTTTGGCCGTGCAGCGCGCGATGCAGATCGCGTCGTCGGAAGAGATGACTCGGTTTGAGAGGAACCTTCCCTGGTTAGCGATTACCGGCGCGGTTACGCCCTTTGTCGGATTGTTTGGAACGGTTTGGGGCATCATTGATGCGTTTCATGGCCTGGGCACAAGCGGGGCGGCCACTCTACGAGCCGTAGCGCCAGGAATTTCAGAAGCTCTGATCACGACCGCAGCAGGTCTTGTTGCGGCCATTCCGGCCGTGATTGCCTATAACCTTATTGGTGGCTCCCTCCGTGACTTCGCCGCGCGGTGTGATGACTTTTCGCTCGAGATGCTCAACGCGGTTGAGCGCCAGCCCACGGCCACGCGAGTGGCTGAGGAGGTGCGGCGGTAATGGCGTTCACCGCTGGAAATGGTCGCACACAGATCGCTCTTGCCGACATCAACATCACTCCCCTGGTGGATGTAGTACTCGTGCTTCTGATCATCTTCATGGTGACCGCGCCGGTGCTGCAATCCGGAATTGAAGTGGCAGTTCCCAAGACCCGCACGGTAAAGGAGATCACGGAAGAGAGAGTTGTCATTAGCATCGATAAGAAGCAGAGAGTTTTTCTAGGCAACGATCCCATCAACATCAATGAGATTGCCACCAAGCTGCGGCAGAGATTTCGCGATCCGCAGCACCAATCCATCTTTTTGCGCGCCGATGAAGATGTGCCGTTTGGCGCCTTCGCGACCGTGATGGACGCAGTCAAGCAGTCCGGGATCACCAACGTCAGCATCGTCACCCAGCCGCTGGATACCAATGCAAAGCGGTGAGATTTTCTTTGAACATGAACGCTGGGGGCGGAACCTGGCGTGGTCGGCTGGACTGCACATCGGTTTCACGCTCGGCATAATCGTGTACGCGTTGATCGCTCATGGCAGCTCTGGATCTAACTGGGGGGCGGGTGGGGGCGGTAGTGCGATGGGAGTCACGCTTGTGAGCACCGTGCCGCTGCCGGCTAACCCGGTGCAAACTCAGAGCGTGCTCGCCACGGAATCGAAGGGCCTGTCGCAATCGAAACCGCAGGAAAAAGTCGAGGAGCCCGACGCAATTCCGATAGCCCAGAAGAACGTGAAAAAGAAGCCGGTGCCTCAACCGAGCGTGACGCAGCGAAAGCCCCAGCCACAGCCAGTCGAACAGGCGGACAACGTTGTTCCTTATGGTGAGGGTGGGCAAGTCAGCCAGCACTACTCGATGTTCAGCTCTTCTGGTGCGAGCGGAGGTCTGGCTTTTACAGGCGGCGGTGGTGACTTTAGTTCGCGGTTTGCCTGGTATGTCCGCGTGGTTACGCAGAAGGTATCCGAGAATTGGCTTAAGTACGAAGTGGACCCGCGGATTCACAGCGCCAATCGGGTCTACATCACATTCGACATTGATCGGAACGGCCGGCCCTCGCATATCAAGATCGAGCAGTCGAGCAATGTGCCATCGCTCGACAACTCCGCGGTCCGTGCGCTGCAAAGGATTGACACGTTTGGACCTTTGCCGCCGGAATATTCCGGGAGCTCCGTTTCTGTCGAATACTACTTTGACTTCAATCGATGATGTACGCGGATTGTGGCCGGAACAAAATTACTTAGGGAGAGAGGCTTGAACTCGCCTTCAGATCATAGGAATTCAACGACTCGCCTGTTGCGTCCTGCGGCATGCCTTTTCGCGACCGTGCTGTTCTGTTTCGCAGGCTCCTTCAACGTTTTTGCCCAAGACTGGATCAAGACGGGAACTGGTCTTGGCGTCGAGCGAATTCGCATGGCCGTGCCTGAGTTCAAGGCCGCCAATCAAGACCCGCGTAATACAGAATTATTACGCACGTTCAACGAGACTCTCTGGAATGATCTGAGCAACGCCGGAATTTTCGAGATGGTCTCCAAGAGCTTCTATCCCTTGGGCCAAGTTGGAGCTCCCGGCGATGTCAAGTTCGATGCGTGGGGACAGGCGCCGGTCAATGCCGCGATGCTCGTGTTCGGGGATTTGGGCGCGAGTGGAAACAATGTCACGGTCCAAGGCTGGCTTTTTGACGTGAAGAATCCGACTTCTCCGCAGGTTCTTGCGAAGCAGTACACCGACACCGCGACGACGCAACAGGCGAGAATCATCGCGCATAAGTTTGCCGATGAGATCATCTTCCGCCTTGGCGGCGGAATCAACGGAATCGCTGAAACTCAGGTTTATTACGTCAGTTCGCGCGGCGGTCACAAAGAGATCTGGGCCATGGACTACGATGGAGCCAACCAACACCCGGTGACGACACTGGGGAGTATTTCCCTCTCGCCGCACATTTCGCCTGACGGGTCGAGATTAGCCTTCAGCTCCTTCAACGGTTCGGCTTGGGAGATCCGGATGTTTTCTTTCGACCTGAACCGGCTGGTCACGTTCCCGCGTTTTGGCGGAACCAATCTAACTCCCGCTTGGGCGCCGGACGGAACACGCCTGGCGTTTTCATCCTCGCGATCGGGGAAACCGGAAATCTATACCGTCGACCAGTCGGGCGGGAACCTGCATCGGGTCACCAATTCCAGCACGACCAACGTTTCGCCAACCTGGAACCGCAAGACTGGAACGCAGATCGCATGGGTGAGCCGGCGCGGCGACCTTCCCAAGATTTTCATGATGAACTCGGACGGAACCAATGAGCAGCAGCTCACCGATCAGGGCTACGCGGTTTCGCCAACCTGGTCGCCCAATGGGCAGTTTCTGGTGTTCTCGTGGATGCGGCACTACGGCCCGGGAGCACCCGGGGCACAGGACATCTACATCATGGACGTCGCCAACAAGCAGTGGGTCCAATTAACCCATGACGGCGGGCGTAACGACTTTCCGTCGTGGGCGCCGGACGGAAGACATCTCGTATTCCAGTCGAACCGCTCGGGATCCCTGCAGATTTGGTCGATGCTTGCCGATGGTACCAATCAGAAGCAGTTGACGACTTCCGGTTCCAATTCTGAGCCCGATTGGAGTTGGAAGTAGAGTTAATACTTGTGCTCCGGCCTGAGTTCTGCATAATTCTGAAGTTAATGTCAGGGAGTTGGAATTTGAAGATTCTGGATTGAAGATTTTGGATCGCGGAGTCAGCTCTGAGATCTCAAATCTCCAATCTGCAATCAAAAGGGAGACACAATGAAGCAACTGACGTCTAGATGGGTCGCTCTCGCATTCGCGCTGGGTGCGATTCTGTTCCTTGGGGCGTGTCATAAGAAGGCGACGCCTCCGCCACCACCACCGCCGCCTCCCGCTCCCACACCGAGCGCGACGTTGACGGCAAGTCCGGAAGCTATTGATAAAGGCCAGTCGGCTACCTTGACGTGGCAGACCACCAATGCCACCGATGTCAGCATTGAGGGACTTGGGGCCCTGCAGCCGAACGGATCGCAGCAGGTGACTCCGACAGAATCAACGACCTATACCTTGACGGCCAAAGGCGCGGGTGGAACGCAAACCGCCACCGCCCGGGTGACGGTGAACGCACCTCCCCCGCCCCCACCACCCCCGGCTCCATCCCTCACCGACGAGCAGCTCTTTGCCCAGAACGTGAAGGATATCTATTTCGACTATGACAAGGCAGATGTTCGCGCGGACCAACAGGCTCTCGTTCAGGCCAATGCGGCTTTCCTGCAGCAGCACCCGAACATGAGTGTCACGATGGAGGGCCACTGCGATGAACGCGGTTCGACCGAGTACAACTTGGCTTTGGGCGACAACCGTGCCAGCGCCGTCAAGAACGCGTTGGTCGCAGCCGGCGTGCCTGCAGACCGGATCAAGACGGTCAGCTTCGGGAAAGAGAAGCCATTCTGCACAGAATCGAATGAGTCCTGCTGGCAGCAGAATCGTCGTGGGCATTTTGTGCTGAACAAGTAAAAGATTGTTGTGCGTCGCGAGTTTCCCGGGGCAGCCCCGTTGCTGCCCCGTTTTTCTTGCCCCCATTCGTCCTCTTTTTTCTGCATTTGAGCAACCCGGCGGGCTGGCAACTCGGGCCTGCGGCTCTGCCATCCATCTCTCACCGGCAATGGCGACGCTCACAGCCCCACCATCTAAACGCCGAATCATCCCCAAGCGGCTAACGATCCGTGCGCTGCTGAGACCACATTGGGCCGCGCTGGCGCTGGGGTTTATCGCGATTGTCGGCGAAAGCGCCGCTAACCTCCTACAGCCGTGGCCTCTTAAGGTAGTGCTAGACGAAGTCGTGCGCTCGCGCGAAAGTCACGCCTCGGCCATGCGCTTGATTCATCGGCTGGTTGGGACAGACAAACTCGCCATCCTGGAATTTGCCTGTGTGGCAGTGCTGGGGATTGCGGTGCTCGACGGGGTGTGTACCTTCGGTGAGAAGTACCTCACCACCAGCGTTGCGCAATGGGTGACCTATGATCTGCGGCTAGCGATCTACGCGCACGTACAGCGGTTGTCGTTGGCATTTCACGATCAAAAGCGCACCGGCGACCTCATCACCCGGGTGACAGCCGACATCGACTCCATTCAGAGCTTCATCATGAACGGCTTGCTGGGCGTGCTGATTAACGTACTGACGCTGGTCGGCATGATTGGGGTCATGTTCTGGTTGAACTGGGAGTTCACTCTTATCGCGCTCTCCGTCGTTCCCCCACTGTTTGTGATGGTGTACATCTACACCCGCAAAATCAAGAAAGCTTCGCGGGAGGTCCGCAAGAAAGAAGGCGAGATAACGTCGGTGGTCGAAGAGGTGCTTTCTTCGATTCGCGTGGTGAAGGCGTTCGCCCGCGAAGAGTTTGAAGTACACCGGCTGGAAAAAGAGAGCCTGGAGGCGGTCGAGATCTCCTTACGAGCGCGCAGCCTAAAGGCGAAGCTGACGCCGCTGGTTGACATCGTGGTGGCGGTGGGAACGGCGCTGGTGCTTTGGTTCGGCGCGCGCTTAGTGATGGGAAACGTGCTCTCCGCAGGCGGGCTCGTCGTCTTCATCTTGTACCTGGCCAAGATGTACAAGCCTATGCAGGAAATCTCGAAGATGACCGACACCTACTCGAAGGCGGCGGTCGGGTATGAGCGGATCCAGGAGATCCTACAGACGGATATCGAAGTCCAAGACCTGCCGCGGGCGCGGAAGGCGCCGAAGTTCAAGGGAGAGATTGAGTTTGAGAGTGTTTCCTTCTCCTATGCCGATGGGCCGGCGGTGCTGAAAGACGTCAGCCTGAAGATGAACGCCGGTCAGGTATCGGCCATCGTAGGGCCGACCGGAGCGGGAAAGACCAGCATCATCAGCTTGATTCCGAGGTTCTATGATCCGGCTGAAGGTGTGATCAAGATTGATGGAATCGATATTCGGCGATTTCAACAACGATCCCTGCGCCAGCAAATGAGCTTCGTGCTGCAGGAGACGATCCTGTTCCACACGCCGGTGTGGCAGAACATCGCATACGGAAAGCCGGGTTGTTCGCGGCAGGAGATCATTCGGGCCGCCGAACTCGCCAACGCAGCCGAGTTCATCGATAAACTGCCTGAGGGATACGACACGGTCTTGGGCGAGCGCGGGATGACGTTATCAGGCGGCCAACGTCAACGAATCGCCATTGCTCGCGCGGTGATTCGCAATACCCCCATTCTGATTTTGGATGAACCCACCTCCGGCTTGGATTCTGCTTCGGAGAAGTTGGTGTTCGAAGCCTTGGACCGGCTTATGGAACACCGGACGGTGGTCGTGATTGCCCACCGACTGTCCACGATTCAGCGGGCTGACGTGATTTTTGTGGTGAAAGATGGAGCGGTGGTCGAGCAGGGAAAACATGACGAGTTGATGAAGCTGAAGGGTCTTTACGCCGAACTGCACAACATCCAGTTCAAGGAAGAAGAGATGACGCAAGCCTCTTGAGCCCCTCTTGCCGTCTAGTCCCAGGTTCATAACGCAGCGGGCACTCAGCTTTCGGGGAGGGACGCTTCAGAGATGGTTTGCGAGCGCCCCTTTACCAGGTTTCTCAGAGCGAATTCAACTCATGAATGCGCGACCGCACGGCCTGGGTGTAAGCGTTGGTTTCAAGCTCCGAGTAGCCGGCGGCATGGAAGGCATCGCGAATCTGGTCAGCGGAGAGTTTGCCGAGAAGAGAGCCGATCCACTTGGCATCGTCTCGCGGGATATGCTTGCCGATCCAGCGAAGTCCGATCTGATGGAAATAGAACCCCCATTCGAATTCGAAGAGCTCGACAAAAGGCGGGCACTTGGGGAAGTTCAGATCAATATGGTCCTTGTGAACGTGGGCAATCAGCTTGGTACGCCGGTAAACCGCCAGGTTCCCTTTTGACATCGGGTCGGTGTAGCTTTTTCCGGGCGTACCCATTGAAGTGCCAATGTCGCTGACGGCATAGATCTGCGGCCCGGGTTTCTCGCTCTCAAAGATGGCGTTGTTGTCATCCTTGAGATCCCAGTTGCCGATAAGGGCCATCATGACGCGTAGACCGTTGAACTCTCGTGTGCCGTAAAACGGATTCTTGCGCCAGTTCCACTTTCCGACCCGTTTCAGGTGCTCGGGATGGCGCTGAAGACGAACGTTAAGAACCTCGCCCCGTGGCGTGAGATACTGCTGACCGCGACGAAGGGTTGCTGGCATGTTCGCGACCGGTAGCAGCGGGTAGAAATAGGTTTCGTTGGCGAGATAGCCGACTGCCCACATCAGGCGGGAGGCAGCGGTTTCCGGGCGTGGTTCGAGGCCCATCTTTACCCCCCACTTTTTGCCAGCCGCATCGCGGACCTCGAACTTCGGGCTGGTGCCGCCCCGTTCTTCCTTTTCAAATTCGACGGGCAGTTTGGGCTGGCGCTCTTCGCCGCCTGCTCCCCAGAACAGATTCTTCGAGCCGATATTTCCGGGATCGGACCACAAAACGGCCGTTGCGGCCGACTGGCTCTGGGATGGTTGGGAGAGTACCGCAGAAAATAAGATGATGGCGATGAATCGCGCCCGCCGCCGCATTCGCTGCATCGCGCCTCCGGCCTGCGCAAGGCAGGTCAAGAGCAAAGTTGCAGGTTTTAGACAATGGGTTGCATGAGGAATGGATTGCTACCCGCTTCCACAAAAGCGATCTGGGTTCGTTCCCGGAGGGTTGTACGAGAATGCTATTCCAGCGCAAAGACGCAAGCAGGCAGCTCTGCATCTAAGCGCCGGGGGATTGCGCATAGATGAAGCTCATCATTCAGCCTGGCCATGGCGTCGAGCGCCTGGTAAAAGGAATACGCAAGGCCAAGAAGTCGGTCGAGATCATGATCTTCCGGTTCGATCGCGATGAGATCGAACGTGCGTTGATTGACGCCGTGGAACGCGGACTCTTTGTGCATGCGCTGATCGCGTTCACCAATCGCGGCGGTGAGGACAAGCTCCGAAAGTTGGAAATGCGTTTTTTGGCGAGCGGTGTGACGGTCGCTCGAACCGCCGGAGACCTGGTGCGTTACCACGGCAAGATGATGATCGTGGACCGTAAGGAGGTATATATCCTCGGTTTCAACTTCACTCATCTGGACATTGATCGCAGCCGAAGCTTTGGAATTGTCACACGCAATCCCAAACTAGTAGCAGAGGCTGTCCGACTGTTTGAAGCCGACACCAAACGTCAGGAATACTCGCCCAGTCATCACAACTTCGTAGTCAGCCCGGCCAATGCACGGCGCGAGCTGGCGCGGTTCATCAAGGGGGCGAAGAAAGAACTGTTGATCTATGACCCGGAAATCAGCGACAAACCGATGTTGCGCCTACTCGAGGAGCGCAGACGGGTAGGAGTTGAGGTTCGGGTGCTCGGTTCGGTCGGCGGAAGCCGCCTCCCCTCACATGAACTGAAGCGCATGCGGCTGCACACTCGAACCATCATTCGCGATCGTGCCCAGGTTTTCATCGGGAGCCAGAGCTTGCGGCAGCTGGAGCTTGATGCCAGGAGGGAGATCGGTGTAATTCTTCGCGACGCATCGACCCTGCGGGAACTATGCCGCGTTTTTGAGGAAGATTGGATCGCTTCTGCGCCCGAGAAGGAACAAGAAAAGCGCGACCAAACGCCGCCGAAAAAAGCCGTCAAGAAACTTGCACGCAAGGTGGTGAAACGGATTCCGCTAGATCCGCTGGCAAAGCGGGTGGCGAAGGTTCTCAGCAAGAAGGACCTAGACAAGAAGCACATCCAGGAAACCGTGAAAGCGCTCGTGGAAGATGTGGTAACGGAAGCCGCCGAACACGCAGCGGTGGAAGGGGCGAAGACGGTGGCCTAGTGCAACGACTCTCACAACAGGTCATGCTGATTGCGGTCGTGCTAACCGCCATAGCCGCATGCAGAACGGGTATCGCCCAAAAGCCGCCGACGGCGGGGACGGCAGATGCCGCGGTAGCTGACGACTTCGAAGCCAGAGTCAAGCGGTATCTTGATTTCCGTCAGCAACGCATCGGTGTTCCGCCAAAGCCGACTGACAATCCGGCGAAGATTCTTGCCCGTCAGCAGGAGATGGGGGACAAGATACGGGTTGCGCGGGCGGGAGCAAAACAAGGCGAGATCTTTGCTCCTGCCATCGCGCAGTATTTTCGCAAGCAGATTGCCGAATCGTTCGCTGGCCGGTATGGAAATGCGATCCGCGCCAGCCTTGCACATGCAGAGCCGGTAAAGGTTGAGTTGCAGATCAACCAGAGCTATCCGCCCAATCAGCCGTTGCAATCGACCCCACCCACCCTGCTTTTGAATTTGCCAGAACTGGCTGATGGTCTGGAGTACCGTGTGCTGAACCGTGAACTGGTGTTGCGCGACGCCCAAGGCAACGTGGTCATCGACTATGTTCCGAATGCCCTGCCAGAGTCAGTGAAGTAATGCTCACCAGAAGGACAATTGCGTTCGCCGGGTTGATGTTTGCCCTTGTCTGCCTGCTCTATGCCGAGAGCCAAGTCGCGGTCAAGCTACCGCTACTTTCGGGATCGGTACGCTTCGCGGTGATTGGCGACAGCGGCACGGGCAGCACGGAGCAATACGAGGTCGCTCGGCAATTGGAAGCTCATCGCCAAGTGGTAAAGTTCGATTTCGTGATCATGCTGGGGGATAACATCTACGGAGGTCACAGCCCAGACGATTTCCAAAGGAAATTCGAAGTCCCGTATAAACCGCTGCTGGATGCAGGGGTTAAGTTCTACGCCTCTCTGGGCAATCATGATGATCCCAACATCGAGCGTCTTTACAAGCCCTTCAACATGAACGGCGAAAGGTATTACACGTTCAAACGCGGCGATGCCCAATTTTATGCGCTCGACAGCACCTATATGGACGCAAGGCAGTTGACTTGGCTGGAGCAGAATTTACGTACGTCAAATGCGCGCTGGAAGATCTGCTACTTTCACCACCCGCTCTACAATGACGGTAAAATGCACGGGCCGGACCTCGATTTGCGCAATCAGCTGACGCCGCTATTGAAATCATACGGCGTGAATGTGGTTTTCTCCGGCCACGAGCATGCCTACGAGCGCCTCAAGCCGCAAGGGGGGATCTACTATTTCATTCAGGGCGACTCGGGAAAACTGGAGCATCACGATTTCCATCGCAGCGAGTCGATGCAAACCAGCTTCGACCGCGACCGGACGTTCATGCTGGTAGAAATCCAGGGCGATGACCTTCACTTCCAGACGGTCTCGCGGGTGGGCGAAACTGTCGATTCCGGTGTTCTTTCTAAGCCACAGGAGACATCGGGAGCTAGAGCAGCCGGGAAGTAATTCGCAGTGTTCCTGTTCTCCGCATCTCCTATAATTGAATCGTGAGCTCGCTGGCAAAACAACTAGCGTCCGCTGACTTTCCTACCCGTTGGGGGCAGTTCCGCATTTTCGGATTTCGACTTGAACCAGTAGAGGATGGCAAGCCGGAAGAGGCGGTTGCGCTGGTCATGGGTGACGTACACTCCGCACCGCCCTTGGTGCGGGTGCATTCGCAGTGCCTCACGGGAGACGTCTTTGGGTCCCTGCGCTGCGATTGCAGGCAGCAGTTGGAAATGGCCCTGTCGCTGATTGCGGGGGAAGGCGCGGGCATTCTGATCTACGAGCAACAGGAAGGGCGCGGCATCGGATTGATGCCGAAGCTGCAAGCCTACGAACTGCAGGATGCGGGATTGGATACAGTCGAGGCTAATGAGAAGCTCGGTTTCAAGGCGGATCACCGGGAGTTTGCGCTACCGGCGAAGATTTTGAATGCGCTGAAAGTAAAGTCGGTTCGCCTGCTCTCTAATAATCCTGAAAAGGTTGCAGCTTTGGAGAAAGCCGGCGTCCGAGTCGCGGAACGCGTGCCATGTGAAGTCACAGCCAGTCCGCGCGCGGAAGAGTACTTGAAGGTGAAGAAGGAGAAGCTGGGGCACCTGTTTTCGCGCTAATTCTTGCCAGAGCCTCAGAGACCAGAGACGGTTTTCGAAATTCCCTTTCTGAAACTATCCTAGAACTAAGTTCGTAAGCCCTCCACGCAGCGGTTGGATATCCCCTCGCGCAAGGCGCGGGCATGTGCTCAGGAACGGACCTGAGGCCCTGTGGTGGATTTCCTTCCACCGCCGAATAGCGCGAGGATGCTCAAGGTTGTCGCTAACATCCAGAGAAGCAGCGAGAACCACCGACCTTCCAGGGACAGATTGAACGATGCTGAGGTCCAGATCGAGAAAATCGATCCCAGCAGAAATTGCAGGAACAACAGCGCAAACAGAACTCGCTCGCGCCAGCAGCGCACCTCCGAAATCGCACCGGCCGCAAGCGCCGTCCACACCAGCCAGGTTAGAGTGTCCCACCAGTTGTGCTGCCAGGCGAATTCGCGCTCTCGAATGGCGACGAAGGATCGGTAGGTAAAATATGCGCAGGCAATGGTCACAAGCACCGCCCAGCCAGTCCGACAGATCAAGTGGTCTGATTTTCCCGGCGTCGTTACCGGCCGGTCCACCGCGGCGGCCGTTTCTCCAGGAATGCTCGTATCCCCTCCTGTGCGTCGTCGGTTCGCATCAGCTCGTCAAGATAAATTTTCTCACTCAGGCCAAGGCCCGTGTCGAAATGCGAGCCGTCTCCGGCATAAATTGCTTTCTTGGCCACGGCGAGTGCGGAAGGGCTTAGCCCGGAAAGCATGGTCAGCCTTTTCTGCACCGCGGAACTAAGTTGATCGTCGGGGATGGCGACTGTGGCCAGCCCAATGGCTGCAGCTTCCGATCCAGTTATCGATCGGCCTGTAAGTATAAGGTCTGCGGCGCGTTTTTGCCCGACTAAACTGCTCAGGATAGCTACTGCCAGGGGAGGAAAGCAGCCTAACTTGATTTCTGGGAAGCCCCAGGTTGCCGATTGGGTTGTGATCACGATATCGCAGGCCATGGCAAGTTCGGCGGCCCCGCCCAGGCAGTTGCCATCGATCACAGCCAGGACGATTTTCGTTCCCGTCACAATGATGCGGATGATTGCATGGAATTTCTGCAGCATCTCGGCGACTTGAGAAGGCGTGTGCGCGGCAACATCAACCCCGGCCGAGAAGCATTCCCCTTCCCCGCGGAGGATGACGATAGAGATCATCGGCAGCGCTTCAACCTCGGAAAAAGCTGAAGTGAGCTCATCCATCATTGGAAGGTCAATGACGTTCACCGGCGGATGGTCGAGGGTGAGGTGCGCGATCGGAGGAGAGAGTTGCAGCCTAATCCGCCCATACTTGGAGGTTGTTGGTTTCAAATATAAACGGGCAAAGACGCCCGGTTCCTCCATGTTTTGCTATAGGTTGATGGCCGACTTTCGCGGTTCAGCAATCGTCTCCAAGGGGTCGCGGGCGCCTTCTTTGGGAACGATCCACTTGGATTCGTTGGCGATCGTGTCCAGGAGCAACCGTTTGTCTTCTGCGGTTGGCATGAACGTCGGGAACAGCTGCTCGTATTCCTTTGCTTCCATGGGTGCGCCAGTTTGCGGGTGATACTTCTGCCCAGCCCACTTGCCGATCATGCGGTTGAATTTGATGTCCGGTGCGTAGAGTTTCGGCTCGCCCGGTTTGAGGACGCCGTTGAAGCGCTCGATGAGCCCGGAAACTTCCTCCCGGTATAAGTTGCGATTGTAGTCATTGAGATCGTCGAGATCGGCTTGGGTTTCGTTTTTCGGCTCATCGTAACGGCCTTTGATTCCCCAGACATAGGCCCAATGCGCCGATGAGGAATGGTCCGTTCCGAACAGGTCATAGGAGCTGGAGATCCATTTGTTCAGGTATTTCTGCATGAGCCACGCGGGGATGATGCCAGCTTGCACGATCCTGCGCAACCCGTCGTTGCCGGTGCCCATGTGGAACGCCTCTTCGCGCAGCATATAGGACATCGAGCGACCAAGAGGGGCAAAGGCCGAGTACTTGAGCATCTGCAGCTGGAACTTGCCATCGCGGTCAACGAAGTCGGTATAGGTGAAGAAGTCCATCCAGTTGTCCACATCGACGTTGAAGGCGCCAAGCAGCCGCTTGTTTTCGAATGCACGGCGCTCAAGCATCTTTTGCGCTTCGACCTTACCGGAGTAGCCGAAGTGCTCAACCAGAAGCGCACACATCTGCCAGCCGTGCCGCATTTCCTCGATCATCACACGAGTGATTGCGCGGCGGTCCCAATCAGTAGGCGCGGTCTCGAATAGATAACGCTGCTGCTCGACGCTGGCAAACTCGGTGTCGCCTTGATAAACGATCATGTTGAGGAGGGCGTCGCGCATTTGCTGCGTCGGAACCTGGCGCAGGTTCTCCCACTTCCTTTTGCCTTTGAAGTGGCCAAATTGGATCTCGTTGGTCTCAACGGCGCCGAATAGGGTGTCGAATTTGAAGCTGGCGATCTCGTCACGATTGACGCCGATCTCCTTGCGCCACTCGTCAAACAGTCCGATCCAATCAGAGAAGGTACCGATTTTTGCGACTTTGCCGGGCATGGAACCTCAACTCTTAGTTAGCAGTTGGCCAGCCTGCAGCGCGCGCAGACCAGCCGCCAGAGGCGAACTGGCGAATGCTATTTGGCTTTAAATTCGGCTGGCCTTTTCTCCACGTATGCGGCCAGACCTTCTTTGGCATCTTCGCTCTGGAATAGTAATTGTTGGTTCTCTCGTTCGACGGCGAGAGCCGACTCCATAGGAATCTCCCAGCCGGTCTGTACCGCCCGTTTGATTCGGCCCACGGCTTTGGCGGCCTTGTTGGGCGGACAGAACTGGCGGGCGTACTCCATGATGTTCTCCATGAAGCCTTCGCGCTCATAGATATCGTTAATGATGCCGAGTTCGAGCGCCTCTTCAAACGAGAAAGTGTTGCCCGTTACCATCAGCTCAATGGCTTTGCTCTTCCCTACCAAGCGCGACAAACGCTGCGTACCACCTGTTCCCGGCAGCACTCCAAGATTTACCTCGGGTAGGCCAATCTTCCCGGCGTCGCGGCGGGCGATCCGGATGTCAGCCGACATGGCGATTTCGAGTCCGCCACCTACCGTGTGACCATTCAATGCGGCGATCACCAGTTTCGGTGTGTGCTCAAGGCGAAGAAGCGTCTCATTGGCGTGCAGGCAAAAGAAGTACTTAAACGTGGGGTCGACGCTGGCCAGCATCTTTATGTTCGCGCCGGCGGAGAAAAACTTATCTCCCGTTCCGGTCAGCACAAGGACATAGACGTCGTTGTCCATGCGCGCTTTCAGGATGGCCTCGTCGAGCTGCCGGTTCATTTCGTAGGTGTAAGTGTTCGCCGGCGGATCATTCAACTCGATGACAGCGACGCCGCTGTCGGTACGGTAATTGATCAGCTGTTTACTGACCTGCTCGGACGGGGTCTCGATCGTAGTCGCCATGAAGTGCTCCTGTGCGGAGTAGATTGTAGTCCATTTTTCAGGGTTGCTTTCGACCGCAAAGTCGGTTCGCATGAACTCTGAGAAGAAGGCCAGGTGAGCCATCTCACGGAATGGGCGTCCCGTTTTTCGGCGGAGAAAGTCCTGCCGTTCGGGCTAATTGCGGACGTCCAACATCAACCGCTCAACCTCGCTTTTCAGATCAGCCGTAAGTGGCAGCAAGGGCAGACGAGGCGGGCCACCATAATAACCATTCAAATCCAGAGCGTATTTCACGCCGGGGATGCCTATCTGGCTCGCAACCCGAGTAGCCGCCTTGGAGACTCTTTCCTGCTTGAGTTTGGCGAGCTCGGGGTCGCCTTCTTTCCAGGCGGCAAAGATCTCGTAGCAGGCGGTGGGCGCGGGACTAGAAAATGCCAGTACGCCACCCACTGCTCCAGCATCGAGACACGGCTGGAGCCTTTGAGCAGTTCCTGCGAGAATTTGGAAACCGACTTCTTTTTGCCGAGTCTTAAGGCCGCCAACCATCTCGATAGCAGCGGAAGACGAGACCGCAGCTCCGACGCCCTGGCCCGGGGTCGTCGACGCGTTCCTCGTAGGCGTGGTGGGGGTCACGACCGTCGGGGGGTGCGATGCTTCATTGCTCTCGCTGTTTCCGGCCGCCAATGCCCCCACAGGAATGAGTTCTTCGCCCTTTGCGGCACCGTCCGGTCGCGCAGTCTTCAGCATGCGTGGAGTGACTGCGGAAAAGGTCTCCGTCACGGTCGCGTACCGCTTGATATGTTTCGTGGAGGCAGCCAGGCGGCGAACCTTTTCTACGTCGCCGCTGGATTCCTTGATGCCGATGAGGTTGGGGTGTTCGGCGAGTTCTGCAATCAACTCTTCCGGCATGTCGTAGTTGGTAAAGACCGGAACGCTGTAGATGAGCACGGGAATGGGAGAGCGGTCGGCCAAGGTCCGATAGAACGTCAGCTGATTCGCCGGCTGCATTTGTGGGCGATAAAAGTGGGGGGTACGGATGAGGGCAACGTCGTAGCCGAGCTTGGCAGCGTACTCGGTCCAGCGCAATGTCTCGAACGCGGACTCAGCGCCCGTGCCAGCAATGAGAACTTTATGGGGTGCGCAACACTCCCGCGCGACAGCCAGAACATCACGTCGCTCGTCATCGGAAAGCATGATCGCCTCTCCGGTAGAGCCGAGCACAACAATGCCGGAGGCGGGCGTCTTTGAGTAGCGATCAACGTTGTGCTCGAGTTTCTTGAGGTACACGCGACCGTCGGGATAAAAGGGCGTCGTGATCGGGGGGAAGATGCCGTGCAGGAGCATAGGTGAGTCGTCGGCCGTCTGCCCTCCGCGGTGAGGCGGGGACAAAAAGGCTGAAAACATTGTAAATGCTGGGTAGGTAGCGCTCCATAGCAGCGATGGAGATCACGATATGATGTGGGGTCCAGAGAGGAGTGATCTTTTATGGTCAGACCAGCTCGACAGCGTGTTTCGACGGGATCACCGTTTGAACCGAAGGTGGGGATTTCCCGGGCGGTTCGAAGGGGGAATGTGATAGCGGTGACCGGGACCGCTCCCCTTGGCCCCGACGGGAAAACAGTCGCGAAGGGGGATGCGGCCGCGCAGGCACGACAGTGTCTCCAGATCGTGGACGCAGCGATTCGTGGCCTGGGCGGAAAACGGTCGGATGTGATCCGCACACGAATTCTGTTGACTCGGATTGAAGACTGGGAGAAGGTTGCCGTGGTTCACGGCGAATTCTTCGGGGGGATTCGCCCGGCGAATACGGTGATGCAAGTGGTGCAGTTTATCGATCCGGATTGGTTGGTGGAAATTGAGGCGGATGCGATTGTAGAGGAGTGATGGAAGTCGATCACCTGCTGAACAAGCTCATTTTCAATAAAAACTCCTTTGAATTGATGTTGTGTTTGATCAACTGGGCACCGTTCATCTTGACTTGCCAGACGAAGAGCTCGCCAGCCTCTCCCTGCTCAAAATTTGTGGCGTACATAAGTGTAAGAAAGATACCGCTTCGTAGAAGCGATCACAGCGTAATTCTTCGGCCCACAGGTGCTAACGAAATTTCCCGGCTTCTCATTCACCTTTCCAATTAGTGACTGACTGTCCGCTCCGCGTGGAGCTGCTGTAACGCCCTTACGTTCACCTCTCCACGTTGCAGCGCGGCGATGCCTTCGGCAGCCGCGCGAGCGGCGGCGAGCGTGGTGATGGTCGGGATGCGGGCGGTCACGGCGGCGCGACGGATGGCCTTCTCGTCAAAGAATGGCTCCTGTCCTTGCGGAGTGTTGACAATCAGTTGAATGCGGTCGCCTTTGATTAGGTCTACCACATGGGGACGCCCTTCCTTCACCTTATACACGCGGTCGCAGGTCATGCCGGCAGCCTCGATCACGTCTGCCGTGCCGGCTGTGGCGACTAGCTTGAATCCCATGTCTACAAACTTGCGGGCAACATCGGCTAAGTGCTGCTTGTCATGATCAGTGACGCTGAAGAAGACCCATCCTTGGGTGGGGAGCTTCTGCCCGGCGGCCAGCTGAGCCTTGGCGAAAGCTTCGCCGAAGTTGTCGGCCACCCCCATGACTTCGCCGGTTGACTTCATCTCGGGGCCGAGAACGGTGTCCACGCCGGGGAATTTGTTCCAAGGGAAAACCGGCGATTTCACGTAGTAGCAGTTCCCGGTGTCGAGATCTTTCTTATGCTTGATGAACTCGGGGAGAAACTCGCGGAGCTTGCGTCCGGTCATCAGGCGCGAGGCGATCTTGGCCATGGGAATGCCAGTAGCCTTGGAAACATAGGGAACGGTGCGCGAAGCGCGCGGGTTGACCTCGAGCACGTAGACCGTTCCTCCCGAGCCGTTAGCACGCCCAGGGGCACCCGCCTCTCCATTTTCGCTGCGGGGGATGGCAAACTGCACGTTCATCAGGCCGACAACTTTGAGCGCACGGGCGAGCTTGAAGGTGTACTCGCGCATGCGGTTGAGCAGGTGCTCGGGGATATCGACGGCAGGCAGCACGCACGAGGAATCGCCGGAATGAATCCCCGCTTCCTCGATGTGTTGCATGATTCCTCCGATGACCACGTCGTCTCCATCGGACAAAGCGTCTACATCCACCTCAATTGCGTCTTCAAGGAAATGGTCAATGAGCACCGGGCGGTCTTGCGAGTACTCAACCGCTTCTTTCATATAGCGCACGACGGTCTCTTCGTCGTAGGCGATGACCATGGCGCGGCCACCAAGCACATAGGAAGGACGCACCAACACCGGGTAGCCAATCTTGCGCGCGCCTTCGACCGCTTCTTCGAGCGATGCCGCCATTGCTCCGGGTGCTTGTGGGATGTCGAGTTCTTCGAGGAGCTTGTTAAACCGCTTGCGGTCTTCTGCGAGATCGATCGATTCGGGCGAGGTGCCGATGATCTTTGCACCGGCCTGCTTCAGCGGTAGCGCTAGGTTTAGCGGAGTTTGTCCACCGAACTGAACGATGATGCCGACTTCTGCGCCTTGCGCAGTCTCGTGTTCGTAGATGGCCCATACGTCTTCGAAGGTGAGGGGCTCGAAGTAGAGGCGATCGCTGGTGTCATAGTCGGTCGAGACGGTCTCAGGATTGCAGTTGACCATGATGGTCTCATAGCCGTCCTCGCGCAGGGCGAAGCTGGCATGGCAGCAGCAGTAGTCGAACTCAATTCCCTGCCCGATGCGGTTCGGCCCGCTGCCAAGAATCATGACCTTTTTCTTGTCGGTTGGCGGGGCTTCGTCCTCGTCTTCATAAGTCGAGTAGAGATAGGGTGTGTAACTCTCGAATTCGGCGGCACAGGTGTCCACGCGCTTGTACACAGGAAGAACCTTGTGTTTCTTGCGCAGATGGCGAATCTTTTCCTGATCGCCCTTGCCGCTCAAGCGCCAGGTTCCAGCAAGGCGACCATCGGAAAAGCCGGTGCGCTTGGCGTCGCGCAGCACCTGTGTTGGGACCGACTCGATTGGGTGCTTTTCGATTTCAAGCTGCATCTCGTTTATTTCTTTGAGCTGGTAAAGGAACCACGGGTCCATTCCAGTCATCTTGGATAGCTGCTTGACGGTGTGCCCCTGGCGGATAGCGTATCGGATGTAGCTCAAACGCTCGGGGTGCGGTGTTACCAAACGCTGCGTCAGAATCTTTGGCTCGATCTTTTCCGATCCCAGCCGTTTTCCAGTATCGAGCGCACGCACGCCCTTCATGAGCGCTTCCTTGAAGGTGCGGCCGATGGCCATTACTTCGCCCACTGATTTCATCTGCGGGCCGAGATTCTCGTCCGCACCCGGGAATTTTTCAAATTGCCACTTGGGGATTTTGACGACCACGTAGTCCAGCGTCGGCTCGAAGCAGGCTGGTGTCTTGCGGGTGATGTCGTTGGGAATTTCGTCGAGCGTATAGCCGACCGCCAGTTTCGCGGCGATCTTCGCTATCGGGAATCCGGTCGCTTTGGATGCGAGTGCCGACGAACGCGACACACGCGGGTTCATTTCGATTATCACCATACGACCAGTGGTGGGATGTACGCCGAACTGAATATTCGATCCGCCGGTTTCGACGCCAATTTCGCGGATCACGGCAATGGCCGCATCCCGCATAGCTTGATATTCGCGATCGGTAAGCGTCTGCGCCGGTGCGACGGTAATCGAGTCGCCCGTATGCACGCCCATCGGGTCGAAGTTCTCGATGGAGCAGATGATGATGACGTTGTCTTTGAGGTCGCGCATCACCTCAAGCTCGTACTCTTTCCAGCCGAGCACGGATTCCTCGATCAGCGCCTCGTGAACCGGGGAGAAATCCAGACCACGGGCGAGAACTTCGAGCAGCTCTTCGCGGTTGTACGCCATGCCGCCGCCGGAGCCGCCGAGCGTGAAGCTGGGACGAACGATGACGGGGAAACCAATCTTGCCGGCAAATTCCAGGCCGTCTTTCAGATTGTTGACCAGCGCCGACTTGGGAATGTCGAGGCCGATCTTCTGCATGGCGTCTTTGAAGTAGAGGCGGTCTTCAGCCTTCTTGATGGCTTCTACGTTCGCGCCAATCAGCTTTACGTTGTACTTCTCAAGAACACCGTGGTCGGCCAGCTCAATGGCGAGGTTCAGCGCCGTCTGACCGCCGACGGTGGGCAAAATGGCAAATCCAGCGCCGGGGGAAAGCTCACGCTCGACGCGTAGGATTTCTTCGAGGTACTCGCGGGTAAGCGGCTCGATGTAGGTGCGGTCGGCGAACTCTGGATCGGTCATGATGGTCGCCGGGTTCGAGTTGGCGAGCACGACCTCGTAGCCCTCGGATTTGAGGGCTTTGCAGGCCTGGGTGCCGGAGTAGTCGAACTCGGCGGATTGCCCGATGATGATCGGCCCCGAGCCGAGGATGAGGATCTTGGAGATATCAGTTCGTCTGGGCATCAGAAATTTGTCGCGGCCTTCCTGCGAGTAATCCAATAGCTCGCCATTGCCAATCCGTGAAGCAATCGGGATTCTTATCAAGCAGCTCGAGCACGGAACCGAAGTTTCCCGCCCTATTTTTGTCCCCATTCATCGCTTCGGGGAGTGCAACTTGGGCGCTGCTCGTGACGATCGACATCCTCAAGCACAGCAGATTTGCTGCGAGTGGCGAACGGGATGCGCGAGTCCTAATCAAATACCGATGGTGAAGAATAAAACCAATCCCGGACGCCAACTGCGTATGGCACAACGGCCAAATCAGAGTGGCAATCGTTCTCACCCCTTCCACTCCTCCATCAGCTTCACAAAATCTTTGAACAGGTAGTGCGAGTCGTGGGGGCCGGGAGCGGCTTCCGGGTGGTACTGCACGCTGAACAGCGGCAGGTTGCGATGGCGTAGACCCTCCAGTGTCGAGTCGTTCAGATCCAGGTGCGTCAACTCGACTTCAGATTGGGGCAACGAGTCGGGATCGACGGCAAAGTTGTGATTGTGTGCGGTGATCTCGACCTTGCCGGTCGCAAGTTGCTTCACCGGATGATTGCCCCCATGGTGCCCGAATTTGAGTTTGTAGGTTTTGCCACCGAGCGCGATGCCCGTAAGCTGGTGACCTAAACAGATGCCGAAGATAGGCTGGCGTCCCATCAGGCGGCGAATGTTGTCCACCGCGTAGGTGCAGGGTTCGGGATCACCGGGGCCGTTCGAGAGAAAGACACCGTCAGGCTTCAGCGCGAGAACGTCTTCGGCGGGGGTCTGCGCCGGGACCACGGTTACCTTGCATCCTTCGCTACGCAACTTCCGCAAGATATTTTGCTTAATCCCGAAATCGTAAGCCACCACATGAAAGCGCTCCGGCTGATCTTTCACCCCCACGACTTCCACGGGCTCGTGCGAGCGCTCGCCCACATCCCAGACGTAGGGGCGGTTGGTCGAGACCACCTTCGCGAGATCGGTGCCGTCCATCTTCGGAATA